>ERZ777305.575-NODE-575-length-59134-cov-24.304626_pt1 | contig 59134 bp, 48 predicted proteins | sample MGYA00374965_ERZ777305 | MGnify/ENA primary metagenome ERZ777305 (study PRJEB29328, sample SAMD00013331) | mouse gut metagenome | study: EMG produced TPA metagenomics assembly of the Metagenome analysis of fecal microbiota from mouse which was promoted...
ATGGTGATGTCTATTCCACATTATCGCCTTAGCGTGTCCGCTGAATAGTTACTAAATCCGATATTGTCAGTTATGTGATTTTAACTTAATTGTGCTAGGGCGGGTGAAGCAGGCTGCTATCGGGAATACGCATATGAATATAAAGCGGCATATAATTTCGCATTAACAATAGTTTGCTAAGCGGGCTATGTAATTAGTAATGATTAACGAATGGGGGGGGGGTAATTTTAAGGCTAATTTGTAATTTTGTAGCGTATTCGTAAAGATTATACAGCTTCGGTAATACCGGACTTGATAGACGCAGGATACACATACACACATTTGCTTCCACGGAAGTCGCACACGCCCTAACAGGAAAGAAACGAAATTAAACGCAGGAAGCACATTGCAAAGCTATGTAACACATTTATTGTAATTGAATATATGTCCAAATTGTCGAAAAAAAGCATCGTTATGATGTTTTTGCTGTTATTCGGTTCTGTAGCGCTCAGGGCTCAGGATGTTGCGGTAAAAACCAATCTGCTGTATGATGCGGCTTTGACCGTAAATCTTGGCGCTGAAGTGCGTCTCGCTCCAAAATGGTCTTTTGATTTGTCGGGTAACCTCAATGCCTGGGATGTCAACAGCCACAAGTGGAAACACTGGCTTGTGCAGCCTGAGGGTCGTTACTGGTTCTGCGAGGGGCTTCAGGGTCATTTCGTTGGTGTTCACGCGCTTGGCGGTGAATACAATGTAGGTAATGTTGACCTTGATTTCAAAATGCTCGGCACCGATTTCAGAAATCTTAAAGACAAGCGTTATCAGGGCTGGTTTGCCGGTGCCGGTATAGCCTACGGCTATTCGTGGATTCTCGGCAAGCACTGGAACTTCGAGGCGGAAATCGGCTTAGGCTGGATTTATACCCGCTACGATGTGTATCCCTGCGCCAAGTGCGGCACAAAACATGCCACAGGTAAGGCTCACAACTATGTCGGGCCCACAAAGGCGGCGCTTAACTTAGTGTATGTATTTTGATTTTCACACATTCCAAAATCACAGAAATGAAAAAATCACTCCTTATTATATATAGTGCGGCGTCACTTGCTGTTGCCCCGTATGCGTCAGCGTCTGCCATACACGCTGCCGATGCGATAGAGCGCACGGAAAACACCGTGTATATCAACACCGACATCGATGTGTCCGGGATAAAGCGCGGCTCAAACCGCGAGGCATGGATTCGCCCCATGATTGTAAACGGCACAGACACTCTGCGCCTTGACGGAATTATGGTGGCTGGAAGAAACCGCTATTATCAGGCTGAGCGTCACAATACTGCGGCAAAAAACAATCTCACTCTTTACCGCTCGTCAGAGAGTCTCACTACGGTGCCCTACAAAGCCTCAGTGCCTTACCAGCCCTGGATGAACGGAGCCGACCTCGTTGTAAGTGTGGAATACCGCGGATGTTGCGGAGCTGACCTTGAGCCGTCCACTGTCACTCCGATAGCGTCTCTTGACTTTGAGCCGAAGCGTTTTGTGCCGGCATTCAACTGGATTGCCCCGCAGGCTGAGACTGTAAAACACCGTGAGCTGCGCGGTCAGGCGTTCATCGACTTCCCTGTCAATAAAATAGTTATTTATCCCGATTACCGCCGCAACACTGTCGAGCTTGCCAAAATCCAGGCTACGATAGATTCGGTGCACAACGACAAGGATATTACAATCACAGCGTTGTCTATCAAGGGCTTCGCATCGCCCGAAGGTCCGTGGAACAACAATGTGCGCCTGGCTAAAGGCAGAACTGCCGCGTTGAAAACATATGTGGAACAGCTTTATAATTTCGCACCCGATTTCATTCAGACCTCATACGAGCCGGAAGACTGGGACGGACTGCGTGCATATGTTGAAAAGAGCAATATCACCAACCGCGAGGAGATTCTCAAGCTCATCGACTCCGACATGGAACCCGATGCGAAAAACTCCGCTCTTGAGCGCACATATCCGTCACAGTACAGCTTCCTGCTTGCGAATGTCTATCCCGCTCTGCGTCACTCGGATTACAAAATCGAGTACAACATTCGCAGTTATACGGATGTAAGTGAGATACGCCGGCTTGTAAAGACACGCCCGCAGAATCTTTCGCTCCAGGAATTTTTCCTGGCAGCCAAGAGTGTGGAGCAGGGCAGTGACGAGTTCAATGAAATATACAGCACTGCGGTGCGCATGTATCCTGACAACGAGGTTGCCAATCTCAATGCTGCAAATGCTGCCATGTCACGTGGCGACCTTGACTCTGCTGCCCGCTACCTTGACAAGGCAGGCGATTCGCCCGAGGCTATCTATGCCCGTGGCATTTACAACGCACTTGCCGGTGACTTTGCGAAGGCACGCTCTTTCTTTACACAGGCGGCGCGCCTTAAGGTGGCTGACGCACCTGCTGCTATAGAACAGCTCAATGAAGTGAAGAAATAAAAGAATAAACTCAGAAAATATCATATTGCGATGAAAAATCTCAAATCTTTGCTATGCGCGCTATTCGCGGCAGCTTTCATGGCGGGTTGCTCTGCAGACCAGCTCCCCGACGAACCCCAGCCGATTCCCGAAGGCGACGGTGACGGCTTTTTCATGAGTCTTGACATTCTTATGCCAAACGGCGGCGGTGTCGGCTCGCGCAGCGTTACCGAACCCGACGGCTCTTCCTCAGGCGGTACCGAAGTGGGTGCCGATGCAGAAAACACAGTGAGCAGCGCGCTCATTGTGCTGGCACGCAAGAGCGATGACCCCACAAAAAATTTCGGTTTCATTGCAGCCGGTGAAGTGGCTTCAAACAACCTTACCGGTGCCACAACCAACAATGAAAAAAGCTACAGGGCGCTTACCCGCATTTACAAAAACAACCTTCAGCTGCTTTACAGAGAGGTGAACAACCCTAATGTGAACCCCGAAGTGTATGTGTTCGTGTTCTGTAATCCCAACCGCGAACTCACTGAGATGTTCCGTGGCACAGCAACCCAGTACGGCACAAACGAATGGGTTACAGCCGCATGCTCTGTGGTTCAGGGCAATATAAGTGTTCCCGACCAGAATGTGGGCATCTGGGGCGCAAACAGTTTCCTCATGAACAATGTGGAGCTGACAACTCGCGCTCTTCCCAAAACTCTTGTGGAATGGGAGCTGTTCAACAAGGCAGAGCTGCCTTTCCACCTCTCTGAAAGCAATGCCACCGCGGGTCCCGATCTCCCCGACAACGGTGCTACAAACCGTGGCGCAGTGCGTGTTGAGCGCTCTGTGGCTCGCTTCGACTTCAAGGACGGCAGTGCCGGCGGCGACCAGACCTACAATGTGCTCTTCCATTCTCACGAAGGTGTGCTTCAGGAAAATGAACCCCTCGTGGCTGTACAGCTCCAGAAAATGGCGCTCGTGAACATGAGCAATAAGTTCTACTATCTTCCCGCTGTCAGCGCCGATGGTCTTGTAACCGGTGCCGACTACGAGATTTGCGGCAAGGAAAAATCCTGGCAGCGCGACCCCCAGACCGGCTCCTACAGCCAGGGCAACTATGTTGTCGGTCCCTATGCGGCAGACTATGCTGCAGGTGTCACTTCCGATTTCAGCAGCAAGTTCAACTACACTTTCTTTGAAAACGACGGCACTTTTAACAACGCAACCATGGCGGCAGAGCGCTGGGATGTGCACTATGTCAGCGATGTCCTCGCTGGAAAAGTAACAGACAACTACAACGGTAAGCACGATTACAAGGTGTGGCGCTATGTCACAGAAAACGTTATTCCCGTTGACCCCCTGAACCAGACCAACGGCATCTCTACCGGCATTATCTTCAAGGGTCGTATGCTCGGCACTGAAGAGGCTCTTAACCTCAACACCTCGTCTCATGACGCACCTTGGGAAGCAGGCATGCACCAGCAGGTTGCAAACTGTCTCAACGGCAAGGCATTCAAGCTGTACGACGGTACTGAACGCGCTCCTATTGTAGGTTCTTCCGACAAAGACCCCATTCTGTACTATCTTGACGGCAGACTGTACCTCACATGGCTCCACATCCGTCAGGCTGCAATCCAAGCATCTGTTACTTCTAACGCTCAGGGCACCGCTTTTGAAATCAACCGCTCCAACTCGCTATATCGCGCAGTGTTCGGCAAGGGCGGCATTCCCGCCGGCAACAGCTACATCGGTCCTGACGGCAGCAAGGTGGCTATAAACGACACACAGTTCGCCGCTCTTGAGTCGGAGTATCTCAAAAGCGCCGACTATGCGTGGGAGCAGTGGAACAAAGCCGGCAAGCCGGTACCCGCTCAGGTGGGTGTTAATGTTCCCCAGACACTCACCGCAATGCGTGAGGCAGTGACAGCAGCCGGAATATCCATATACCAGAGCAGTGTCGAATATACTCGCGACGGTAAGGCATTTGCCGGCTACTTCTGCTACTATTATTACTGGAACCGTCACAATGACAACGGTATTTCCGGTGTAATGGGTCCGATGGAGTTTGCGGTTGTGCGCAACAATGTGTACAAACTCTCTGTTGACAAAATCTCTCGTCTCGGTCACCCCCGTATCCCGGGCAACGACCCCAACAAACCCACTCCCGAAACTCCCGACGAATCAGATGAAATCTATCTTGATGTCACCGTCGAGATTGCTCCCTGGGCTGTGCGTCTCAACAGCATCATATTCTAATTTCATTTGGTTTTTATTTATTTAATTGAAAATCAAAGTTATGATAAACATACGACGCATCCTGTCAAGAACCTTCGCGGCAGCGGCGATTGCATTCGCCGCTGTTGCAGGGCTCTCATCCTGCGGTGCCATCAAAGACGATCTGCCTCCTTGTCCGGAGGGCGTTACACTCCGCTTTGTATTCGATTACAACATGGAGTTTGCAAACGCGTTCCCTTCGCAGGTAGACTGTCTCACCCTGCTTGTCTACGACAACGAAGGCAAGTACGTGACATCCCGCACGGAAACATCGTCGGTGCTCGCCGACGAGAACTGGCGCATGACTGTTGACCTGCCCGCCGGCAAAACTTACACATTTGTAGCATATGGCGGTCTTGCCTGTCATGACGCCTCCTTCCATTTTGTAAGCCAGCCTGCCGACGGCTCCCTGCGGTCACTGCAGGTGGGCATGAACGCCGACTGTATCGGCGCCGATCCCGGTGTGAATCTGCACCAGTTCTTTTACGGCAATCTTGACCTTGCCGTTCCCGCAAACGCCACCGACTATACCGAAGGCACTGTGTATATGATGCGCGACACCAATTCTATCCGCATCCTGCTCCAGAACCTTGATGGCTCTCCTGTCAAGGCAGAAGACTTCACTTTTGCCCTCACAGCCGACAACACCCTGCTTTCAGGCGCTGACAACGCGGTCATTCCCGCCGGCACAACCACATACTTCCCATGGGCTGTAGGTCAGGCAGGTGTAGGCACTGTCGAGGATGGCACCGATGCCGTGCTTGCCTTTGCCGAGTTCTCTACTTCGCGGCTTATCGCCGAATCGGGAGCGCGTCTCGAAATCACAAACGCCGTCTCTGGCGAGAAGGTGCTGAGTGTGCCCATTGTCAACTATCTGCTGCTGCTCAAGAGCATGCAATACGAGAACATGGGCGCCCAGGAGTATCTTGACCGCGAGCACCGCTGGAATGTGATTCTTTTCCTTGACAACGGTCGCTGGATTGACACCCGTATTATCATTAACGACTGGATTGTACGACTCAATAACGCCGAATTATGATTCATTTCTCAGTGCGAAACATAGCTTTTGCAGCGCTTGCAGCTTCTGCTGTGGCTCTCGGGTCATGCTCCGAAAGCGAATCCGCGCTGCCTGCCGCCGGCGACATTACCATGCGCCTCTCGGTTGACACCGGTACCGCGCCCGGCGTTTCAAGGGCTGGTGAACCGGACTATTTCGAAGGCTCCTCAGGTGATTTCGAGAAGGTTCGTACACTACGTGTCATAATTTTGCGCGGAGTGACCGACGGCAATCACAAAGGCACTGTCGAGGCAAACAGACTTGTTGCCACAAACGAGCAGGGCTACCCTACGGGCAACCTCGAATTCAAAGTCAGAGACAACGAGTACAAGCGTGTGTATCTCATTGCCAATGAGGCTTCTATTGTGTCTCCGCTCGGCAAGGACACTCCCACAACCGAGTTTCTTGACAGCTTCGAAGAGGGCAAAGAGCTTGACACAAATGTGTTTGCCGACTGGACTGCGAGCGCACCGGGAAGCAACCCCAATATCTCCGGAAATCTCTTTTCAGATACCCCGGGGGTTGTAGGACTTCCCATGACAGAGTGGTTTGACGTGCCGGTGCTGCGCACATCGCCCGGACGTACTGACGGCCCCGCCGCCAAGGACGGCGTTTCCATAAGCGTGCATCTGTTCATGACCCGCGCCGCCGCCAAAGCATCTTTCAATGTCAAGGTGAGCGATGACTACCGTGCAAAAGGCTCGAACATAACGGCTATACGTCTCAACGGAGTCAATTTCAACGAGTATGTTTTTCCGCGCGACGCTGTTTACCAGCCGCAGAAACTTGTTACCCCTGAACCCGGTGAAAACGGCATTGTAAACCGTTACATCACATCGTTCGAATCATACCCCCGCTCGGTCAGGGGAGGCAGCAACATCACATTGCAGAAACTTAAGATTCCCGTAAAGGCGGGCACTGACTTCACAACCGCGGCTGTCTATTTCCCCGAGTCAAAGTTTGAGGATGCCGACGGCAGGTTTACCGTCGAGGTACTTCTGGACGGAGATGCCGGCAACACACAGTGGCTCAAGGCTCAGCCCCTTGTCGACAACATTCTCAACATAAGTGGCTACGAGGCTGTGGCACGCAACACCCACCTGCGCATTGAAATCGGATTTGGCGATAACGGCTCTCTCACTTGGCAGGCTATTGTGGCTCCCTACAACAGTGTTGAGTTAAAACCCGGTTTCGGCATTTGAATCTCTCTCTTTTATACCCAAGGACTATTATTCTTGTCTGATATATGAACAGGATTTTTAAATACATACCTATTGCGTTGGTTGCGGCTGTGCTTGGAGCTTGTGCCGACAAGGCGCTTTGGAATGAAGAGGAAATCGGTTCCGGTGAAGCAGAAATATCCGGAGCACTCTCCTTCAGGTCATACGCTTCCGCACTCGACTCGCGCACCGGTGGCACGACGCTTGACGAGCTTGGCTCACTCACCGTGCTGGCGTACACCGCCGACGGCTCAACTCTTGTGTCAAGGCAGGTGTTCACAACTGGCGGCGGTGGGCTTGACGTGCAGTACACAAACACTTCCGCACCCACCGATGCTGTAAAGCCGAACACATCAACTCCCACAGGCAAAGGCTCTTTCAGCATGAGTCTTCCCTACGGCAGATACAAGATTTACGCGGTGGCAAACGCCGACATTTCAGGCTATTCCGATGCCGATCTATCAACCGACACGCGGCTCAAGGAAATATCTTTCACATGGCAGAACGACGTTGCTAAAAACGGTCAGATGTTCGGCTGGTTCACAACCAATACACCTACAGCCGTCAGCGCCGAGAAGAAGTTCGACGCAGATGTTGTTACAATAAACCGTCGTGACATCACCCTTTCTGCATGGCTTGTGCGTCTCGCCTCGAAAGTAACAGTCAGCTTCGATGCCTCCGGACTCAAGGAAAACGTGTTTGTCTATCTCAAGAGCGTGCAGATCAAGGACATCCCCAAGACTTGTACTCTCGGCGTGTCAAACACTCCTGCCGAAAACGAGGTTGAGCCGAACGGAGAGATAGCCTATTACTATGACCGCCAGGCTATGCCCGACGGTCCCTCTCTCGGCGACTACAACATCGAAACCTACCCGTCGGTGCTTACAAACGGTAATCCCACCCTCGGTTCCGACCACACCCATGGCGCCGACGCTCTGTTTTTCTATGAAAACGACCAAGGCAAAGGCAAGGACAAGGCGCAGGATGCCGACAAAAACGGAGTCATAGACTTCCCCGACGGCAACAACGGCAAGCCCGGCGACGGTTTCAAGGATGAAAAACGCGCCGGAACATACATTGAGGTAAAGGCTTACTATATATCGCGCAACACCGACAGGGCGGGGCAGGGTGAAATTACCTACCGCTTCATGCTCGGCAAGGATGTCGCTACAAGCTATGAGGCTCTCCGCAACTACCATTTCAAGCTCACTCTCATGCTCAAAGGCTACGCAAACGATGTTGACTGGCACATTGAGTACGAGCAGGAAGAGCGTAAAATCATAGCTCCCAACCCTTACTACATCTCCTATCTCTACAATCACTCGATGATGCTGCCGCTCACTATCAAGACCGGAAACGCAACAATCACTAAAATAAAAGCAGAGATAGTTTCAAACAACTGGGCGCCGATGAATGCCGATAACGGTCTTAGCGGTAACATCATAACATCTTCTAATGACTGGCAGTATTTCAACAGCTACTACCTCTACTGGAAGGGTGTTGACAATCCTGTGGCTTACCCTTGGAACGGATTTCTTTCTCTTATAAAAACCGAGCAGACCGATATTACCGGTACTTTGCCTGTAACTGTAAACTCGAACAAGAGTTATTATGAGAGTGCTAACAGAGGCAATGTCGAATACACCGATTTTAGCCCGACTTCCGAATCGGTATCTGTTTCAGACGCTTTGATAGATGGAAAACCGCACATTGCGTTGAGCAAAGATGGTGTGGACAATACCTATGTTGTCAATGTGCCGCTGTGGACTCGCGCCAAAACCCTCATCTCACAGACCGGCTACACCGGCAGTAACCCCTATGTGGCATACCGCCGCCAGGCTAAGGTCAAATTTACGGTGACACTCTCCGACGGCACAGTGATGACAACTGACAACAAGGAAGACTATCAGAACGGTGAAAATGTTGAAATCCAGCAGGTACGCCGCATTGTAAACCCCAAAGGCATCTACAGAGCAGCCAATGAAACCGGCTCTTTCGATGTGGATTTGAAAGTGCTTCCCGACGAGGAGTCGACATCGTTCGTATCTTTGAAGTCTGACGGTCCGTGGAGGGCGTATGTGATCCGCGACACTAAGCGCGGTGAAGGCAACGCTACCGGCTGGAATGATGCAAATGGAACCATAAGGCTTGAAGGCGGTAGCGAAACCACCGCCGGCACTATAGATGTCAAGGATCGCAACGGCATTACAAGAACCTATCAGACAGTCGAAGGCAAAACCGGCTCGTCCATGCAGTTCAAAGTTGTTTTCAACGGCACCGCCTCTGCCAGCCCCAACCACGCTATTATCCGCGTCGAGTACCAGAACTACACCTGCTACCACCTCATTTTTGTGCGTCAGGGTTATGACCCGGACGATATAATAAACGGGGGAGCAAAGTGGATGACTTCAAACAATGTGGCGTTCAATCAGGTGGCGGCAAGCCCCCTTGACGAAGGCTCGATGTTTAAGTTCGGCGACTGGTCACAGCCTATTGACGCATCAAACAACAAAAACGGCAAGAGTCCATGGACTAAAGTTACTCCCAACGATTTCATAGCCAATGTAGCAGGTGATAACCCTCTGAAACTCTATCCGAGCGGCGAAGCAAAATGGGAAAATATTAATCGTAAAGGTACTACTACAGCTGCAAACAGTTTCCCGGATCAGACAGGCATGCGGGTGGCTGAAGAGGTTGATTACCTTGCATTGAGAAATCATGAGGATGTAGAGCAGGGCTTTGGTGTGCTTTACGGAGACAAATCCTCCCGGTGTCTCAACGACATTGAAGATGTGTACGGTTATGACAGAACCCATACAGACCGCGGCATGCGCGGCTGCTTTGTCTACAACTACCGCACAGGCAAAAACATGTTCCTGCCTATCGGTGCGTCCGGTTACGGGCATCGTAAAGATGAGCAGACTGTCAACGGCACCACTTATAGAGGTGTGCTCAGATATGCGGCAAGCACACGGTGGGGTTACTTCAATGCTCAGAAGCCCGAATCTTATCCGAACGGAATCAATGATGCACCTCTGTTTTTCGATTTGTTCCGCCGTCCCGGGGCATGCTACTGGTACAGAGTCCCGGCAATGCACGACGGTACCAATTATCCGACATGGGACATAAACTACTTTTCGTTTGACTTCGGCACAATTCCGGGTGGCAATGTCAAGAATGGAGACGATGCTCTGTTTGTGAGAAGCATAAGCACAAAGTAACTGACACTGTTCATAATCCGATATAATGCAAAGACGGCAGCATGGTTTTCCACGCTGCCGCTTTTGTATTTTTCTAATGGGAGGTCACACAATCATCACTGCGGCGAGTCCCCACAGCACAAGCAGAATATTGCTCACGGCGTAGGTCACAGTGTAGCCTATGGCGGGCAGTGTGCTGCCTAAAGAGTCCTGAACGGCTCCGAGCGATGCGGTGCAGGTGCGGGTGCCGGCGCAGCACCCAAGTGTTATTGCGGGATTGAACCGAAACACCTTGTGTCCCAGCCACAGCCCGAACAGCAACGGCAGTGTGGTGCCTGCAGCGCCTACAACAAACAGCAGGGGACCCACTGCCTTGATACCTGAAAAAAACGAAGGCGCCGCCTCTATGCCCACAATGGCTATGAACACATTGAGCCCGAGGTTGTTCATGAACCATAGTGCTCCCGGTGATATGTTGCCGATAGTGGGACGCTTGGAGCGAAGCCACCCGAACAGCAGTCCCGCTATAAGCGAGCCGCCGCTGGTGCCGAAACTGAGTGGCAGGCTGCCTATCCAAAGACACATGGCTCCGAAAAGCCCTCCTATGAATATTGCAAGCCCTACAAACATCAGGTCTGACGATATGGTGGGGCGGTCCACATGTCCTATGTGAGGAGTTGCCTTGCGCACCTGCTCCTTGCGTCCGAGCACAGTCAGCCGGTCGCCTTTTCTGAATACGGTCTCTGCTGTGATTTCCAGCGCTTTGCCATCGCGCACGGCATCGCGAATTACCACCCCGTGGAGATACTTTGTGCGGCGCAACGAGGAAATGCTTTTGCCGGTGAAGCTCTTTTTGGCTACGACAACTCCCACGCGCTCAAGCGGATAGTCAAGAAGCTCGCGGTTGGAAATCTCATTGCCGATATAGTCCTTCACATGAATCATGTAGTCGGTACGCCCGCACACCACAACATCGTCTCCGTTGTATATCAGGTCGTCATGTCTCGGCGCAAAAATGCTGTCGCCGTGCATTACACGGTCTATATACACCTGCAGCCCGTTATCCCGCAACATCCGTTCTATTTCGTAAGTGCTTCTGGCAGTGCTGAAAAACTCAGCGTTTATCCTGAAGCAACGGTAGGCGACACTGCGCATTGCCGGCACTACAGCGGGGTCATTGTCCTTGCCGTCGCTGTTAAGCTGCTTTTCAAGCTCGGCTGTCTGCTGCTTCACCTTGTCAAGACCGCCCAGCAGCTTGGGGCCGAAATTGCCGAGCACAACTACAGTACCCAGTGTGCCGAAAATGTATGTCACGGCGTAGCACACAGGTATTATGTCAAGCTGGCTCTTTGTATCCACCTCTCCGAGTCCGAGCCGCGATATAGCCTCGCCACCCACGCCAAGAAGCGACGAACAGGTCTGAGAACCCGAAAACAGTCCTATGGTCTCGCCTTTTGTATAATGCATCAGAAACGCTATGCCGAGAGTCACCGCAAATATAAAGCTGCTCATAATAACCGCAAACAGTGCCTGCTTCGCTCCGCTGCCTCGCAGCGACTTGAAAAAATCAGGTCCCACGCTGTAGCCTATCGAAAAAAGAAACATCATGAAGAAAAACATCTTCATCGGACCAGAAACAGGTATTACAAGTTGACCGACAATCACTCCGACAAGCAAAACCGAGGTGACGCTTCCCAAAGAAAAGCCGCCCACGCGCAGCTTGCCTATGAAAAAACCAATACCCACGGTAAGAAACACCGCCAGAGCAGGATATTCGCGCAGTATATTTACAAAAGAGTCGAACATAAAGTCAGTTTTCTATATGTGAAAACAACTCACGGTAGCTTTTGGATGTGCCGATACACACAATTGTGTCTCCTTTCTGCACTTCCGTCTCGGCAAACATCTCCGGAGCAATCCTCTGAGGCTGCGGCCGGGTTATGCCCAGCAGGTTGCGGCGGTCGCTGAGCCGGGTCACGGCTATAAGCTCCATGCCATAGTCGCGGCGGAGTTCCATATCCGAGTATTTCAATCCGATAAAATAGTCAGGCACAGTGAATTTCAGTATATAAGAGTCATCGTCTATATTCATGCTCTCTATGTCCGAGCCGAGCGCCATTTCATGCACAAGGTCTTTAGCCGCGCGCTGTTCGGGAGTCAGAATCCTGTCAATCTCGAAGCCTTGCAGTATCGACTCGTGCAGCTTGTCTATGGCGCGGGCGTATATGTGGCTTACCCCGAATTTTTTCAGCAGAGCGACCGTGCGTATGCTCGCTCCGAAATTTTCGCCTATGGCTACTATAACCAGGTCGACATTCTTCAGCGGCAGCACACTGAGCGAAATCTCGTCAGTGGAATCAATTATGTACGCGGTGGATATATAATCCTTTATAGCCTCCACAAGCGAGGCGTTCACATCGGCGCCTATCACCTCGTGACCCATGTTTGTGAGGTCTACAGCGAGGTTGGAGCCATATATTCCAAGTCCTATGATAAGATAGCGCATATTCCGGTAATTTTTTTCAGTTTATGATTATAGAGTCGGAGGGGAAAGCCGCAGTGCTGTCATGGCGGCGTCCGGCGAGTCCGACAAGAAGTGATATTATGCCCACTCTGCCCAAAAACATGGCAGTGCTGAGCAAAATAAGAGATGAATCGGAAAGGGAGGAGGTGACACCGAGCGAAGACCCCACTGTAAACAGTGCGGAGCAGCTTTCAAACAGCAGGTCCCGTGTCGGAAGCCCCGGCTCCAGCAGCAGCAGGGTTATGGAGTAAAACACATACGAGAGTATCGACAGCGCTACCACGGCGTTGGCTCTTCGAATGGAAAATACCGACACGGTGCGCCTGAAAGCCACCGCTTTCGACTTGCCGGTGATAATGGCTCTCAGGTTTAGCAGTATGGCGGCAAAAGTGTTCACCTTTATGCCCCCGGCAGTGCTTTGCGAAGCGCCTCCAATCCACATCAGCACCAGCAGCATGAATATTGTCACATTCAGAAAGCCCGACGGCTGAATCGACGAGAACCCCGCACTGCGGGGGGTGGCGCTGTTGAAAGCCGATTGGGTCAGCTTTTCAAAAACACTCATTCCTGCAAGCGAGTTATTGTTTTCAAGCAGCCAGAATGCCGCCGTGCCTATGACAAAGAGAGCGAAAAATGTTGTGAGCACTATTTTTGTGTTCATGTCGTAAGGGTGCACGTTTTTCATTTCGCACTCCCGGTTTCGCAGTCGGTCGCGTAGCCGGCGCGCCCGGTTGAAAACCGCGTCCTTGAAATTGACAAGAATAGGAAATCCGATGGCGCCGGCTATTATCAGCACAGTGGTTATCCAGTATATGGAGGTGTTACCGTACAGCAGCAGCGGATTTGACATTCCGTCAGGCAGTATCGAGAAACCGGCATTGCAGAACGAGGACAGGGAGTGAAACAGGGCGAAGCATATCTCTTCGTCGGCTGATGCTCCGAGAGTGCCTTCGACAGAAAGGTATATCGCCACGGCTCCCGCAAGCTCCACAGTTATGGTAAATGCGAGTATGTAGAGCAGTGTAGGCACGAGTGCGTTCATCGACTTGGAATAGAACATGTCGCGCAGCAGCAGCTGGTTGTATATTGACGCGCCGCCGCTGAAAAACAGTGCGAAGAAGCTCGTGAAGGTCATTACTCCGAGCGCTCCTATCTGAACCAGTATTGCAAGTATTATATTGCCCATCGGGGTGAGGGTCACGGATATGTCTACGGGTGTCAGTCCGGTGATGCACACCGCGCTGGTGCTTACAAAAAGCGCGTCGGCGAAACTGATGCCGGTGTATGTGCTCTTTGGCAGCATGAGCAGCAGAGTGCCGATGAATATGAACACAAGAAAACTGCCGCTCAGCAGTAGTGACGGGTTGGTGCGTTTGCCCACACTCTGCATCACTCCATAACAGAATGTCACCCCCGCGTAGGCTCCTATTGCCGAAAGCAGAAAGTAATTGCTGTACAGCAAAGTGTCGAGAGCCGGAATCCAGGGGTGTTCAGAGCGTGGATACATCCAGGGCAGAAGGGTTGTGAGCAAGGCTATGTCCACAACCCATTTGAAAGGTCTGGAGGTATTTACGGTGTGGCGAAATCTGAAAATAAGCTCATAGAGAACCCTGAGCGCGAAAATGCCTTCAATGATTCTTATGACTCTCCACAGACCGGCTTTTTCCTCCGGCGTGTGGTCATAGCCGGTGTGGATGATTACGCAGGCTATGAATCCTACTGAAGCTATGAAGGCGAGTACGCTGAGTATGGCAGACCCTGTGCGGATGGCACCCATGCTGCGGTGGGTAAACCGGTTGAACTCAAGTGCGGCATGGGCAAGACGTTTCCGTACAAGGTTTATTATGGTCGCTGGTTTTGACATTGACAACTGAAAACGTGAATCAGTATATTAAACGCCTGCGGGCGTATTTTGGTTACTCTTTCTCCGAAAGTTCAAGCCAGCGCAGCTCCTTGTCGTCAAGCTCGCTTTTCAGCTGCTCGTAGCGCTGCGACGCTTTCATTATCTCGCCGGCATCGCCTCCTGAGTTGAACATCGCCTCCAGCTCCGCCTTTTCGGCATTTAGAGCCTCGATGTCTTTTTCAAGCTGCTCAAACTCCTTACGCTCAGCATAGCTTTTGCGCTCCTTGCGCTGAGCTTTCTCCCGTTTGGGGGCGGGAGACTCCGCCGCCGCCGATTGTTTTTCGCTTTCTCTGTCACGCTGCTTTTTCCACTGCCTGTACTCCGAGTAGTTGCCCGGAAAATCCTTTACACTGCCGTTGCCCTCCATGACAAAGAGGTGGTCGGTGATGGAGTCGAGAAAATAGCGGTCGTGGCTTATCACTATAAGGCACCCCTTGAACTCGCGCAGATACTCCTCAAGTACCGTGAGGGTCATTATGTCGAGGTCGTTGGTGGGCTCGTCAAGAATCAGGAAGTTGGGTGAGCGCATCATCACCACAGCGAGCTGCAGCCGGCACCGTTCGCCGCCGCTTAGCGACCCTATGAATTTCTGCTGGTCTGCCGGCTCGAACAGAAAGCGTTTCAGAAACTGCATCGGCGTGTAGTGGGTGCCGCCGTTCACAACAATGTCATCGGCTATTTCCGTAACGGCGTCTATCACCTTTTTGCCGGGGTCAAGCTCAAGACCCTCCTGGCTGTAGTAGCCGAATCTCACTGTTTCGCCGACATTCCACTCTCCGCTGTCCTGCCTCACATGACCGAGCAGCATCTTGACAAAAGTGGATTTGCCCACACCGTTGCCGCCTACAATGCCCACCTTCTCGCCGCGTGCAAAGTCGTAGGTAAAGTTGTCAAGCAGCAGCTTGTCGCCGTAGCGTTTGGTTATGTTTCTCGCCTCGAAAATCTTTGAGCCAATATAGGCAGACTTCACATCGAGGTTCACATCTTTTTCGCGCACGCCTCCGCGCGACCGTTCCACAAGCGAGTGGTAGGCGTCTATCCTGAACTTCGCTTTTCCGGCACGCGCCTGTGGCTGCCTGTTCATCCAGTCCTGTTCCTTGCGGAGAGTGTTTTTGACTCTGTCTATCTCTGCGGCAATCGCCTCATGGCGTTCTTTTCTGCGGCGTAGGAAATAGTCGTAGTTGCCGTCGTAGGCAAACAGTTCTGTGGCGTCGATTTCAAAAATGCGGTTGCACACCCTGTCAAGAAAATAGCGGTCGTGCGTTACCATGAAAAGGGTCAGGCGCGAGCGCCCGAGGTAGTCTTCAAGCCATTCGGAGGCTTCTATGTCAAGGTGGTTTGTCGGCTCGTCAAGAATCAGAAAGTCAGGATTTTCAAGCAATGTTGCCGCGAGAGCCACTCTTTTGCGTTGTCCGCCGGAGAGAGTGTCGACAATTGCACCGGTGTCGAATATCCGGAGTTGGGCAAGCATCTGGGTAAGGCGTTGCTCGTAGTCCCATGCGCGGGCTGCGTCCATGGCGTGCATGGCTTTTGCGAGGCGTTCCTCATCGCCAGCCGACATTGCCGCGTGGTACTCCCTGACTGTTTCAGCTATGGCACCAGAGGCGCTTATGCAGGCGTCAAGAACAGTTGCTCCCGGCTCGAACTGCGGCAGTTGTTCAAGGTAGCCTATCCGCAGTTCGGAGCGGGCGGTGACAGTGCCGCTGTCTGGGGTGTCCTTGCCGCCAAGCACTCTCAGCAGGGTTGTCTTGCCGGTGCCGTTGCGCGCCACAAGTCCTATTTTCTCTCCTTCCGAAATTCCGAAAGTGAGGTCGCCGAACAGAAGTCTGTCGCCGAAACTTTTAGTGAGGTTTTCGACCTGTATGACGGGAGCTGCCATGCTGTGGGTATTATTTGCCGCCGGGTATATTCAGATTGCCGTTTTTAGTGTCTTCGAGCAGACCGCGGTTGCGCAGCAGCGCGTCAACCTTAGGCTCTCTGCCGCGAAATTTCACATAAAGCTGCATCGGGTCCTCGCTTCCGCCGGCTTCAAGCACATTCTTTTTGAAAGAGGCGGCGGTTTCAGGGTCGAAGATGCCTTTTTCCTTGAACAGTTCGAAGCCGTCTGTGTCAAGCACTTCCGCCCACAGGTATGTGTAGTAGCCTGACGCATAGCCGTCGCTGCCGAAAATGTGGCGGAAGTACGGGCTGCGGTAGCGGAACTGCACTTCCTGAGGCATGCCGAGGCTTTCGGCAACATTTTTTTCAAACTCAACCACATCCACATCGCTTTGCGGGTTGAGCTTGCCCCACTGTAGGTCAAGAAGCGCTGCTCCTACAAGCTCGGTGGTGGTGAATCCCTGGTTGTGAGTCGAAGCAGCCTCAAGGCGTGCTATCAGAGAGTCGGGGATTACTTCGCCTGTGCGGTAGTGGCGGGCGTATGTGCGCAGCAGCTCAGGCTCAAGTGCCCAGTGCTCGTGTATCTGTGACGGCAGCTCTACAAAGTCGCGGTCCACATTGGTGCCTGCCTGACTGCGCAGTTTGGCGCGGGTCAGCATGCCGTGGAGCCCGTGACCGAACTCGTGAAACATGGTTGCCACCTCGTCGAGGGTAAGGAGGGCGGGGGTGTCGCCGGAGGGCTTGGAAAAGTTGCCCACATTGTAAACTATCGGGCGTCGTGAAGAACCGTCAGGGTCTTCGTATGCTCCCTGAAATTCGCTCATCCATGCACCCTGGCGTTTTGATGCTCTGGGAAAGTAGTCGGTCATGAAAACGGCTACATGGTTGCCGTCGGCATCCTTGACCTCGTACACCTTGACCTCGTCGTAGTACTTGGGTGCCTGGGGCAGTTCGGTGAAGGTGACGCCATACAGTTTTTCAGCCATTGTGAAGATGCCTTTGCGCACGCTGTCAAGAGCAAAGTACTGGCGCACTTCGTCTTCGTCGAGAGCATATTTGTTTCGGCGCACTTTTTCTGCAAAATAGTAGTAGTCCCACGGCGCAATTTTGAATTTGTTGCCTTCCTTGTCGCTTAACGCCTGCATTTCTGCAACCTCCTCGCGCACTTTTTTCACAGCGGGAGTCCATATTTTCATCAGCAGTCCTTCGGCGTTGTCTACATTCTTTGCCATTACATTGGCTGTCATGTAGGAAGCATAGTCCTTGAATCCGAGCAGCTCGGCTTTGCGGGCTCTGGCGCGGAGAATGCGGTTGATGACAGGGCTGTTGTCAAATTCGCCCGAAGAGGCGAGACCGGTGTATGCCTTGTATATTTCCTCGCGCAGCGCACGGTCGTCAGCATACTGCAACAGGGGCAGACGGCTCGGTGCCTGGAGGGTGAACAACCAGCCATTCAGTCCTTTGGCTTCTGCTTCTTCGGCTGCCACAGCCACATTGCTCGCGGGTATGCCGCTCAGCCGCGACTTGTCGGTGACGAGAAGTGTGTAGGCATTGGTGGCGTTGAGCAGGTTTTTGTTGAATTGCAGGTAAAGGTCTGTAAGCTCGGAGTTTATTTTTTTCAGCTCTTCCTTGCCCGACTCGTCAAGCAGGGCTCCGGAACGGGTAAATTCGGTGTACAGTTCCTCTACCGCGCGTATTTCGTAGGGTTTAAGCCCTGAGCTGTTGCGGTTGTCATACACTTTTTTCACTCTTGCAAAGAGCTTCGGGTTCATCATTATCTCATCGGAGCTTTGGCTCACTAGCGGGTAAGCTATTTCGCTTATCTCAACCATCTCAGGCGATGAGTTGGTTTCGTCAAGGTTTGAGAACACGCCCATGACCCGCTCAAGAAGAGCGCCTGATTTTTCGAGGGCGAGTATTGTGTTTTCAAAATCAGGTTCGGCGGGGTTGTCGGCTATCTTCGCTACATCTGCGGCTTTCTGTTCTATGCCTTTTTTTATAGCGGGAAGATAGTGTGAATACTTGATGCTTTCAAACGGAGGTATGTTGAAAGCGGTGGCGTAGGGAGCCAGAAACGGGTTGTTGTCTGAGTTCTGAGCCATGACAGGGGTGTATTGACCGGCAATAGCGGCAAATGCTATAGCTGAGGTGATGATATGTTTATTCATTGTGGTTGTTGTTTGCTTTTATAGTTTTTCTTCTTTCGCTGTTGTCGCGGCGGTTTCGGCGGTTGTTTCTGTTGCCGGAAGTGTTGCCGCCGCTGCTGTTGCTGTTTCTGCGGCGGTTATGATTTGCCGTATTGCCGCCTTTGCGGCTTCCTGTCCCTGAGCTTTTTTTGCCTGAATAGCCTTTAGAACGCCTTTTCTGCGGCTCGTACGCCGGGGTCTCCCCGATATCCTGAGGCAGTTGCTCCTTGCGCACCTCGTATTCAAGAAATTTTTCTATCAAGCCGAATTTCCATTGCTCTTCGAGGCTTACAAAAGTAACGGCTTTTCCGTCGGTGCCGGCTCTCGCGGTTCGTCCTATACGGTGCACATAGTCTTCGGGCTCGTGGGGTACATCGTAATTGACAACCATGGATATGTCATCGATGTCGATGCCGCGTGCCACTATGTCTGTAGCCACAAGAATGTCTACGTTTCCGGCTCGGAAGTCAAGCATCACGTCCTCACGCACTTTCTGGTCGAGGTCGGAGTGCATTTCGCCTATCTTCCATTTGTCGCGCCGGAGTTCACGGCACAGCTCCTTTACTTTGAGTTTGGATGAGGCGAACACTATGACTCTTTTCGCGTGCGATGTGCGGAAAAGGTGTTTCAAAACCTTGAGTTTCTGAGGCTCGTAGCACACCACGGCGCTCTGGTCTATCTTGTCGGTTGGACGCGACACCGCAATTTTCACCTCCACAGGGTTGCTGAGAATCGATTTTGCGAGCTGCTGGATTTTCGGGGGCATTGTGGCGGAGAACATCAGGGTCTGTCTGTCGGCAGGCAGCTGCCTGACAATCTGCATAATATCGTCGTAAAAGCCCATGTCGAGCATTCTGTCCGCCTCGTCAAGAATAAAGTATGACACCTTGCTGAGGTCTACATATCCCATGCTCAAGTGGGCGAGGAGCCTGCCGGGGGTGGCTATGACAACATCCGCACCCATTTTCAGCCCTCTCTGCTGGCGTCCGAACTCTTTGCCGTCGGTGCCTCCGTAAATGGCTACGCTGCTCACAGGCATGAAGTAGGAAAAACCCTCCATCTGGCGGTCTATCTGTTGGGCGAGTTCGCGTGTCGGAGCCATTACAATGCAGTTTACGGCATCTTCGGGGTGCTGCTCTTCCGAAAGCCGGCTTAATACCGGCAGAAGGTATGCGGCTGTCTTGCCGGTGCCTGTCTGGGCTACCGCAAGAAGGTCGTGTCCTTCCAAAGCCACAGGTATCGCCTGTTCCTGAATGGGGGTGCATTCGTCAAAATTCATTGCATCGAGTGCGTCAAGCACTTCGTAGCTCAGGTCGAGATCTTCAAATTTCATCTATATTTACAATTATTGCGCGGGGATCCTAAAATCCCCTCTGTTTGCAAAATTACACAAAAAGCGCGTTTTTTTGACTATATTTGCATAAACTTTCATATACTCTTAAAACAATCACACATTATATAATATGGTATCAGTGGACGGATTGACCGTGGAGTTTGGCGGTACAACTCTTTTCAAGGATGTTTCTTTTGTTATCAATCCAAAGGACCGCATAGCCTTGATGGGCAAGAACGGAGCCGGAAAAAGCACTCTGCTCAAGATTCTTGCCGGGGTGCGCACCGCCACCCGCGGTTCGGTTTCGGCACCGAAGGACTGCACGGTGTGCTATCTGCCTCAGCACCTTATGACCGAGGACGGACGCACGGTGTTTGAAGAGGCTTCGCAGGCATTCGCTCATCTCAGAGAGATGGAGGCGGAGATAGATGCCATGAACAACGAGCTTGCAACACGTACCGACTATGAGAGCGATTCATATATGGCTCTTATAGAAAAGGTGGCATCATTGAGCGAGAAGTTTTACGCCATAGACATGACCCATTTCGAGGAGGATGTGGAAAAGGCTCTTTTGGGACTCGGATTCAGACGCAGCGATTTCAATCGCCCCACATCGGAGTTTTCCGGAGGCTGGAGAATGCGCATTGAGCTGGCGAAGCTGCTGTTGAAGAATCCCGACGTGCTGCTGCTTGACGAGCCGACCAACCATCTTGACATCGATTCCATTGGCTGGCTCGAAAATTTTATAGTAGAAAGCCCCATGGCAGTGGTTGTTATAAGCCACGACCGCCGTTTTATCGACACTATCACCACGCGTACAATAGAGGTGACTCTCGGCAGGATATATGACTATAAGGCAAAGTACAGCCACTACCTTGAATTGCGCAAGGAACGTCGCCAGCAACAGCAGAAACAGTTTGACGACCAGCAGAAGCAGATAGCCGAGGCACGCGAGTTTATAGAGCGGTTCAAGGGTACATACTCCAAGACCTATCAGGTTCAGAGCAAGGTGAAGTGGCTTGAAAAACTGGAGATTGTTGAGGTCGACGAGGAGGATACCTCGGCTTTGCGTCTCAAGTTTCCTCCGTGTCCGCGCAGCGGAAGCTATCCTGTGACTGCCGAGGGAGTCGGCAAGAGTTATGGCGACAAGGCGGTGTTTGACAACGCTTCGTTTACAATAGAGCGCGGCGACAAGGTTGCTTTTGTCGGTAAAAACGGCGAAGGCAAGTCCACTATGGTCAAAGCCATAATGGGCGAAATCGAGCATTCTGGAGCGCTGTCACTCGGTCATAATGTAAAGATAGGCTATTTTGCACAGAACAGCGCCTCGCTTCTGGACGATGAACTTACGGTGTTTCAGACTATTGATGATATAGCTGTGGGAGATGTGCGCCTGAAGATACGCGACCTGCTCGGCGCTTTTATGTTTGGAGGAGAGGAAAACCAGAAAAAGGTCAAGGTGCTGTCAGGCGGAGAGAGAGTGCGTCTGTGCATGATTAAGCTGCTGCTTGAACCGGTCAATCTGCTCATTCTTGACGAGCCGACCAACCATCTTGACCTTAAGACAAAAGATATTCTAAAACAGGCTCTGCGCGATTTTGACGGAACGGTGATACTTGTGAGCCATGACCGTGATTTTCTTGACGGACTTGTGACAAAGGTGTATGAGTTCGGCGGCGGAAGAGTGCGCGAGCATCTGTGCGGCATCAACGAGTATCTTGAAAAGAAGAGACAGCAGGAGCTGTAAGCCGGCAAGTGACGCTCGTGTCGGCAGTCAGATATTACCGGTCGGGAGTGAATACTGCCGTGAGCGGGTAGTGGTCGCTGTGCGGGGTGGTGATGCGCTTTACATTCGATGGGGTGAAGCCCCGGTAAAGAATATGGTCGATGCGGAAATAGAACCGGTCGGCGTGGAATGTCACTGCGTAGCCGAGAGCCGCTTGTGTGTATGCGTCCTTAAGTCCGGCGCTTTCTATGGTGCGTATCGCGTAGCATAGCGGCACATCGTTGAAGTCACCGCACACAATCACTTTACCTCCGATGCTGTCGACAAGTTCCTTGACTTTTTCTGCCTGTACGGCTCTTTGGCGGAAGGCTTCCGACAGTTTGCCGATGAGAGAGTGGCGTATTTCTTTGAGTTCGCTGCTTAGAGGAGTGCCTTCTGTTTTGCCTTTGGTTATGTCGCGGTAAAGCTCTTTGTCTTCGTGGTTAAGCCCTATTGATTTGAGATGCATGTTGAACAGGGTGAAGGTGTCGGTCGGGGCATACACGCTGTATGCTCTGACCTGAAAGCCTTGAGCAGGTCTGTAGTGCAGTCTTATTTCTATGAACGGGAATTTGCTTAATATCGCCTGTCCTTCTGCTCCGTTGGATCTGTAGGGGTAACGCGCATACAGCGAGTCAAGCTGGGCTGTCGACACCGGGGCAGAGGTGGAAGTGGTGAATGTGGCGCACTCCTGCAGGGCGGCGATGTCAGGCTCCTGGCTCAGTATGAAGCTGAGTGTGGGATTGATTGGCGAGGGGTTGTCCGGAGCTGTAAAATCGGTAAGGTTGCAGACATTGTATGTCATCAGCTTGAATGATGTGGCGGCATCATCGGGGGTGTTGTCTTTGCTTCCGAAATTCAAAGGAAAGTAGTTTTTCAAAGTCGGAAATGATGCGATGAGCGCGCACGCCAGTATGGCGGATGACAGTCTGGAAAAAAAGAAACAGACTATCGCGCAGGCAATGGCGGCGATAGCGCAGAAAGGAAATGTCATTGCCAGAAGTGCGGGCAGGGTAGAACGCAGCGGCGACACACAGCCGCCGTAAGCTCCGGCAACAAGAGTTGTCGCCAAGGCTACAGAGAGCATTACTGATAGTATTCGTATCAGTTTTTTCATTTTATTCTGTCGCTTATTTCAAAGAGGGTTTTCCGTTCGGCTGCCGTGAGGCTGGAGTAGCCTGAGTTTTTGATTTTGTCGAGTATAAGATTCAGGTTATGTGAATCAACAGAGTCGGCAGTAACTTTTGTGCCGGGTGAGCGGAAGCGTTTCAGGTGTCTGCGGCTTGCCATGGCTGACAGAGCTCCGGCAATCGCTCCTCCGAGATGTGACAGGTGCCCTCCGAGGTTTTCTCCTCCGCTGCCGAGGATAATGTCAAATGCCATTATGCATGTAACCACAGCCCAGACGGGTACATTGCCGATAAGGAAGAGGTTTATCTGCATTTTAGGAGCTTTCAGCGCTGTCGCTGCCATAATGGCGAAAACGGAAGCCGACGAACCGAGAAGGAAAGCTCCGTCAGTTGAAAGTCCGGGAGATACGGCGTATTGTGCCATATATGTGAATGCGCCTGCGAAACCGCCGAGCATATACAGAGTCACAAGATGTTTTCCACCGCGCATTCCGGCATACAGGCTTCCCGCCCAGTAAAGGATGAGCATGTTGAGGATGAGATGTTGAGCTTCGTACTGACAGAACATGTATGTCAGAACAGTCCACGGGCGACTTGCGAGGCGCTCTAATGTTGCCGGCAGTGCGACCCATTCAAGCATGGGCTGCTGCAGGTGTATGTTTCCGCTGAGGTTAAGAACCACAGCTATTATGCGCAGACACAGGAACGCGGCTATGTTTATGCCGACAATCCAGATCAGGGCAGGGCGGTTGCACAACAACCGGGGCAGTAAGCGGTGTTTCTTGAAATTCATTGTGCAGGGTGTAGTCTGTTGACAATCAGGGGGGGGGATGTGTGTAACGTGGTCTCTTTAAAAGCGGTTGGTGTGTATGATGCCTTGTCTTTTCCAGATGAGAATCATTATAAATCCGAAAATCATGCCGCCGAGGTGGGCGAAATGGGCTACACCGTCGGTTGCGTGGCTCAGTCCGATGAGCAGTTCAATAGCTCCGTAGCCTATAACCATCCATTTGGCTTTTACCGGAACAGGTATGAACATAATATAGAGGGGCATGTTGGGGAATATCATGCCAAATGCGAGCAGCACTCCGTAAATAGCACCTGATGCGCCTACAGTGAGAAGCTGGTTAAGAAATGGCAGTTCAAGCCCTTGGGCAGTGGCTGAGGCTATGGCTTCGCGCATGGCGTCAAAAGTCGTGCCGTTCAGGTTTGCAAGTGGTTTTACAAAGATGTCCTGCCAGGTGAATGCCCAGACAATTTCCTGGACAATGGCGGCTCCGATGCCACAGCTGATATAATAGAACAGGTATCGCGGACTGCCCAGCACCCTTTCGAGCGTTATGCCGAACATGAACAGGGTGAACATGTTGAAGAGTATGTGGGCGAAGTCGGAAGTCGAGTGCATGAACATGTATGTGAGCAGCTGCGCCGGGTTGAAGTCTGACGCCTTGAAAAAGTGCAGCGCTCCGTACTGTGTGGCGAGTATAGACAGTTTTGGCGAAACCATCATGGCAAGCCATACAATGAAGTTTATTATAATGAGATTTTTGGTTACAGGAGGGACATTGGCGAAAATAGAGCCTTGCGTGCGCATTACAAATAATATTAATTCAGATGTTCTAATGTTTCCACAAAGTTACAAAAAAATGCGTTTTTTGATACCAAAACGGGCAAATCACCATTATTTTGTGAGCATTTTCCATTTTTTTAGAAAAAAGTGCAAAATTCTCAGTTATATCATATATATTTGTGGTTTATTTTCAACAAACAACTAAATTCAATACGTATATCATGAACAAGACAGAGCTTATCAATGCTGTTGCTGAAAAGGCAAATCTCTCAAAAGTTCAGGCTAAAGCCGCTCTTGACGCTACTCTCAACACTATCACCGAAGCGCTCCTTAAAGACGACAAGGTAGCAATCATCGGTTTCGGCACATTCGGCGTTTCGGAGAAGACTGCCCGTACAGGTATCAATCCCCGCACCAAGGAAAAAATTGAAATTCCCGCTCGTAAAGTTGTAAAGTTCAAACCCGGCGCAGAACTTAATCTCGTAAAGTAATACAGGTCTTAAAGAAAAAATTGACAGGGTCGCTCCGAAAGGAGCGACCCTGATTGTTTTACCTGATTATCAGTTCGTCGGTGAACAGAACGCCTTCTTTTGCCCGCGCGATGTATCGCACATAGCGGGCTTTGGCGTTGCCTTGCCAGCTGTATGTTCTGAAGCTGACACCGTCTGACGGTTTTTGCTCATGGTCGATTACCGACAGGGTTTTGAAGTCGGTGCCGTTGTCGGAAATCATGATTTCCACCTGTGAGGGGTGCCACACTCCGGGCCCGATGAGCTGCATGAATTCACATCCGATGTATGAGAGCGGAGTTTCTTTTTCAAGATCCACAGTTACGTCCATTCGGTTGTCGCCTTTGGAGAGATAGCCCTGCCACAGCCTGTCGCTGTAGTTCCAGCCGCCCCGCACTCCGTCGGTCAGAGTTGCAGTGCCGCTTGCGGGATAGTTTCGCCACCATGGAATATTGTATGTGACCTGTTTGCCGACAGCGAGGTGCTTTTCCGGTCGCAGAGCTTCGGGTTTGTTGCCGATTTCTTTCTCCAGATCAAATACGGTGTAGCCGTTTGCGGTGAATTGTCTGCCGAGGTTTATGGCTCTCGGACGGAAGTCGTCGAAGTCTCTGTTGTTCTGTTTGGTCCATCCGATTTCAGCTATGGCGAACATGCGGGGGTAGAGCATGTATTCAGCGTGTTCGGCGGTGGGGATGTACTCGCACCACAGGTTTCCCTGTATTCCTATCATATTTGCCGCCGCGTCGGTGTCAATGGAGTCGGGCACCGGGTTGTAGGAGTACACTCGCTGTAGCGGGAGGTAGCCGCCGATTGCTTCGGGCTGGGTTGCCGGGGCGTCCTGGTAGCTGTCGAGGTAGCAGTAGCCTCCGGGCGACATTATTGCATTATGTCCGGCTTTTGCCGCCGCTATGCCGCTTTCTGTTCCGCGCCATGACATCACGGCGGCGTTAGGTGCTATGCCGCCTTCCATAATCTCGTCCCAGCCAAGCAGCCTGCGTCCTTTGGAATTGAGGTAGCGTTCAATGCGTTCTACAAGGTAGCTTTGCAGCTGGTCAACATTTTCAAGGTTGTTTTCTTCCATGCGTTTGCGGCATAGCTCACATTCTTTCCACGCCTGTTTTGATGCTTCATCGCCTCCGATGTGTATTGTCTCGCTTGGAAAAATCTCTATTACTTCGTCAAGCACATTCTGTAGAAACTCAAATGTTTTTTCGTTGCCGACGCAGAAGTCGGGCTGCCCTGACTTCTTGTGGTTGCAAGACAGTTCCGGAAATGTGGCTGTGACCTCTTCTGAGTGTGAGGGCATTTCTATTTCCGGTATTATGTTTATGTAGCGGGCGGCGGCGTAGTCGACAAGCTCGCGTATGTCATCGCGGGTCAGGAATCCGCCGAATGCAGCTGAGTCGCCACGGTGTGCGTATTTGTTGCCGCCTTCGTTCCATTGTTTCCATGTCTGCTGCGGGCGCCATGCGGCGTAGTCGGTGAGTTGTGGATATTTTTCAATTTCGAGGCGCCAGCCTGCCGCGTCTGTCAGATGCAGGTGCAGATTGTTCAGCTTCAGCAGTGCCATGGCGTCAATCTGTTTTTTTATAAAGTCTTTGTCGCGGAAGTGTCTTGAGATGTCGAGCATCATGCCACGGTAGGGAAATCTGGGGGCATCGGTGACTGTAACGGCGTTTATGGCGTTGCCGTTGTTGGCGAGCTGCCGCAGTGTCACAAGTCCGTAGAAGAGCCCCGAGCCGGTGGGTGCCTGTACTACGGCGCTGTCCGGGGTTACAGTGAGGGAGTAGCTTTCGGGTGACGCTGAGTTGTCAGCGCGGGGGACTATGCGCAGGGCTATGCCTCCTTTTGCATCGGTTGCAGATGTGTTGAATTGCATCCATTCGCCGGCGTAGTCGGCAAGGTGTTTTTTGTCTGAATCAGGCGCCTGGATAACAAGCGGAGCTTTTTGCCGCAGTGTCAGGGTGCCTTTGTTTTCCACAGCCGAGTTGGGCTTGGGTATGATATTTTGCGCGCATGGAGTCAGCGGGCAGGCGCATACAAGCGCCGCAATAACAAATAGGTGTTTCATATCAGACTATAAATTTTTTTGTGAAGGAGCCAATGGTCATTGTCCAGGACAGCAGTGCTGCTGCACAAAAGCAGCACACAGCCATAGAGAGTATTTTAAACACGGGGTGTATTGCAAGGTGGTTGAATATGTCAAAAGAGATGTAAACGAAAATGAAGTGGCACAGGTAAATGCCGAAAGTGAGTCTTGCAAGGGTGCCGAGCCATTTGCATGGTCTGAGCCTGATGCGGCTGCACAGTACGAATACCGGGAATGTCATTAGAAATACGTTTATGCCGGTGAAGTACCATAACACTTCAAGGTATGAGTAATCGCCGGGAAAATAATCCTGAATTTTTACGAATCCTCCGAATGTTATGGCGTAGCCGACGATGAACATGGGCACGCAGATAGCCGTAGTCTTGGCGGTGCTCCATTCAATAGGGTAGCGGCGCAGATAACAGACGAGTACCATGTAGCCTATGAAGCCGGTCATGTAGTAGAATGTGCCGTAGGCGTTCCAGTCGCATGCTCCGAAAATTTCCATGCTGCCGAAGTTGCCGGAGTATCCTACATGCGGAGCCAGTAGCTTTATATATGGGATGAAAAGTGTGAATGCCCATATATAAAGGAAAATCTTCAGATCCTTTTTGTCGGCTTGTGTCAGCCAGGAGCTGAGCACCGGCATTATCATGTACAGACCGACAAGCATGTACAGGTACCACAACGGCACTGTGTCAAAGTTGAAGTTGAACACAGCCAGCCAAATTTTGTCAACCAGTGTCGAGGCTGTATAGCTGCCGACATCAATTGTCGGGTTTGAGGTGGCGGGGTTGACGAACCGGTAGTATGCGAAAAAAAATATAGGCAGAGCTATGCTCCAGAAAATGAGCGGCGGCATGATTCTGCCAATCCGTTTGCGATAGAATGCGCGCAGAGTGGTGCGGTCGGGCAAAGGCAGCAGCAACACGGCTGTCATCATGACAAACAGGGGTACACTCGGGCGTGCCAGACTTCCGATTGCCGCTCCTGATAGGAATGCAGTCCGGTCGGTGTCAAAGGCTCCGACAAAGCTGTCGCAGCAGTGGGCGAGAACCACGAGTGCGCAGGCAATAACTCTCAGAAGGTCTATCCAGGTCTGGTGGTCTCTGCCGTATTCAGGTCTGTCACATAGGGTGGTGTCTGTTGTTTTCATCGGCAATTATGTTTAAGGCGGTCTGTAAAGCTGTTTCGGGTTGCAGCATGTGTATGTCGGACGATTTTTTCATCCAGGTCAGTTGTTTTTTTGCGTAGACTCGGGTGTTTTTTGCTATTCGCGCCAAAGCGGTCTGTCGGTCCATCTTACCATCCATCATTGCGAAAAGCTCTTTGAAGCCAACTGTGTTCAGCGAGTTGAGATGTCGCTGGGGGTACACTTTTTCCGCTTCTTTTTCCCACCCGGCAGCTATCATCGCTTCGACTCGCCGGTTTATGCGGCAGAAAAGCCGGTCGCGAGGGTAGTCAAGGGCGAATTTGATTATGTCGAAATCGCGTTTGCGTTTCACCCCGGTGCGTAGCGACGAGTATGGCACTCCTGCCTGTAGTGATATTTCAATGGCGTGTATTATGCGTTTGTGGTTGTTGATGTCCACGCAGTCATAGTAAGCGGGGTCGAGCAGTCTCAGCCGTGAGCGGATAGCCTCTATGCCTCCGGTGAGGTATAAATCGGTTGCCGCCCGACGGTTTTCCGGAGATATTTCCGGAAGGTCGTCAATACCGTTTACAACGGCGTCTATGTACATCATGGAGCCTCCGCACATGATAGCGTATGGCGATGATTTCCAAAGTTGAGGCAGCAGCGCGAGCACATCTGATTCGAACCTGGCTGCGCTGTATGGTTCATCAAGGTCGAAAATTCCCACAAAATGATGTGGCACAGCGGCTTTCTGTTCAGCATCGGGAGCCGCTGTGCCTATGGGTATGTCTTTGTATATCTGCCTGGAGTCGGCAGATATAATTTCGCAGCCAAGATTTTCAGCGATCCGCACAGCCAAATCGCTTTTACCGGAGCCGGTGGGTCCGGTAATTACAATGAGAGTCGGTCTGTGCTGTTCGTTCACTTGTTTTCTTCGGCTACGAGCTTGGCGATTTCAACAATAGTAGCGGTAGCCTTTTCCATGGAGGGAATCGGTACGAATTCGTAGCGTCCGTGGAAGTTCAGCCCTCCGGCGAAAATGTTCGGGCAGGGCAGTCCTTTGAAAGACAGCTGCGCACCGTCGGTTCCGCCTCGTATCGGCACTACAACAGGTGTTATGCCAGCCCGCCGCATGGCTTCCTCGGCTATTTCCACAATGTGGATTACCGGGTCGATTTTTTCGCGCATGTTGTAGTACTGGTCGCGGATGTCAAGCTCGGCTACGCCTGGAAATTCGTGGTTTATCTTGCGGGTAAGGTGTTCCAGTTCTTTTTTGCGGCGCTCGAATCTGTCGCGGTCGTGGTCGCGGATTATATAAGTGAGCACTGTTTTTTCGACGGTGCCTTCAATGGATGTAAGGTGATAGAACCCTTCGTAGCCCTCGGTGTGTTCCGGAGTTTCCCAGCGAGGGAGCATGATAGCAAACTGGTTTGCTATTCGGATAGAGTTTATCATCTTGTGCTTTGCTGAGCCGGGGTGTACATTGCGTCCGTGGAATGTCACGCGGGCCACTGCCGCATTGAAGTTCTCGTATTCGAGCTCTCCGACAGCGCCACCGTCCATTGTGTATGCCCACTGCGCGCCAAACCGTTCCACATCAAATTTGTGGGCGCCGAGACCTATCTCTTCATCGGGGTTGAAAGCTATTCTTATTTTGCCGTGGGCTATTTCAGGGTGCTTCAAAAGATAGTCTACCGCAGTTATTATCTCGGCGATGCCTGCCTTGTCATCGGCTCCGAGCAGTGTGTTACCGTCAGTGACAATCAGATCCTGCCCTGTGTAGTCGTTGAGTTCGGGGAAGTCGGCAGGGCTCAATACAATGTTGTTTTCAGAGTTGAGCACAATGTTTCCGCCTTCGTAGTTTTTGACAATGCGGGGGCTCACATGTTTGCCGGAAGCGTCGGGCGATGTGTCAAGGTGTGCTATAAATCCTATGACCGGAACATTCTCATAGCCTGGAGTCGCCGGCAGGGAAGCCATCAGGTAGCCGTTTTCGTCAAACGATATTTCGCTTAGCCCTAACTCTTTAAGCTGTTCCTGAAGGTGCTGGGCAAAAATCATTTGTCCCGGGGTGGACGGAGTCATCTGTGTGAGTTCGTCACTCTGTGTGTCGAACTTGACATATTGCAAAAATCTGTCGACTACTGATGTCATCGGTTTTGAATTTTTTTATATGGTCTGGCAGACCGTGGTTAATGGAAAAAATCTCTGTTGTGAGTGAATCAAATATGTTGCAAAGATAACAAATGGAATGTTCCGCGACAACTTGAATCATATAAAAAACAGCGTCACTGTGGCTGGTGACGCTGTGTAGAGTTTGAGCGGTTAAAACCGGATTTTAGTCAAAAATGTGTCGCAATTTGCTGAAGATGCGGTCTTTCGTGCTTTGAGACGGTTTCATGCCCGGCTTGTCCTTCAGTTGTTCGAAGATTGCTTTCTCTTCGTCGGTCAGCTGCTCGGGTATATATACCATTACATTTACCAGCTCGTCGCCTATCGGGCTTCCATCGGTTGAGGGTAGTCCTTTGCCGCGCAGACGCAGTATTTTGCCGGGTTGTGTTCCGGGGGCTATTTTTAAGCGGGCTCTGCCGTTGATTGTCGGCACTTCCGCGCTTCCGCCGAGTGCGGCGGTGGAAATGTCGAGCATAAGGTTGTATATGACATCGTTTCCGTCGCGAATGAGTTCGGGGTGTTTTATTTCTTCAATCACAACCAGCAGGTCGCCGTTGATGCCTCCGTGCATGGGCGCGTTGCCTTTGCCTTTCACGGTAAGTACCATTCCGTCGCTTACTCCGGCGGGTATGTTGAAAGAAACAACCTGCTCTTTGTGTTCCACACCGGTGCCGTTGCAGTAATGGCACTTTTCGGTTATTATCTTTCCGTCGCCGTTACATTCGGGACACACTGCGGCGCTCTGCGACATGCCGAATATTGTCTGCTGGGTTCTGAGTACGGTTCCGGTGCCGTTGCAAGTGGGGCAAGTGTGGAATGAAGTGCCGTCCTTCGCTCCGGTGCCGTTGCAATGTTCGTCTTTGGCAAATGCTTTGAGCTTAAGGGTTTTGGAAACCCCTTTGGCAATCTCCTCAAGCGACAGCTTTATGGTTATGCGCAGGTCGTCGCCGCGGCGCTGGCGCTTGCGGGCGCGACCACCGGCAGCGCTGCTGAAACCGCCCATGTCAAAGCCGCCTCTGCCACCGAAAATGTCTCCGAATGCAGAAAATATATCGTCCATAGACATGCCGCCGGAGCTGTAGAATCCGCCGCCACCGGGAAAGCCCTGCGGACCCATCGAGTGTCCGAACTGGTCGTATTTCTGGCGTTTGTCTGCATCGGAAAGCACATCGTATGCTTCGGCTGCTTCTTTGAATTTTTCTTCTGCCTCTTTGTCTCCGGGGTTCTTGTCCGGATGATATTTAATCGCCAATTTGCGATATGCTTTCTTTAGCTCTTCGGGAGTGGCGTTTTTTGACACTCCGAGCACTTCGTAATAGTCTCTTTTGTCCATCTTGACTGACGCGGTAGGTTGTTGGCTTGTTGTTAATGGTTATGAGGAAGGTGACGGCTATTGTCCTACAGCCACTTTGGCGTGGCGGAGCACTTTGTCGTTGATGGTATATCCTTTTGTAGGGGTGTCGATGACTTTCCCTTTCATGTTTTCATCTTCTACAGGCACCATGGCTATTGCCTCGTGCAGGTCGGGGTTGAATTCGGCACCAGTGCTTTCTATCGGCTTTACGCCGTTCTGTTCAAGAAATTTTACGAATTTGTTGTAGATAAGCTCCATGCCCTGGCGAAGAGTTTCGGGGTCGTCGGTGCTTTTATTGGCTTCAATGCCGCGCTCGAAGTCATCGACAATCGGGAGTATGCCTTTCATTGCCGATTCGGTGGCATTTTTTATTATGTCGCTTTTTTCTTTTACAGTGCGTTTGCGGAAATTGTCAAACTCCGCCATGAGGAAAAGATATTCCTTTTTCTCTTTCTCAACCTTCTGCTTCTCTTCGGCAAGCTGACCGGCAAGAATCTCGATTTCGCTCATCTCAGCGTTCTCGATGCTTTCCGGGCTTTCGCCCTCCTCGGTTGCTTCGGGCACATTGTCCATTATTTCGGCAGATTCCTCGGCGGCTTCTGCTTTGGCTTTATTTTGCTTTGAATGCTTGTCGCTCATGACTTGTTGTATGTAGTTTGTTTTTGGTTTCACCTTTAGACCGGAGCAGTATCAAAAATCCTGCCAAACAAGCCTGTCGGCTTCCGGTCTTTTAAAATGATAACAAAGTCGGCGGCATAACGTTCAGTCATTCAAGCAAGGCTGTAAAAATGTCATGTCCGGCAAACATTTTTGCGGCAGATTCTGCCAAAATGTCACTTTCGGAGTCGAAAATGCCAAAAACGGCAGAGCCTGAACCGGACATTGACGCGTACTCAGCCCCTATATTATATAAGGTGTGTTTGATTTTTTCAACAACCGGATGTACTGGAAATATGCTTTGTTCGAAATCGTTTTTGACCGAATCTTTCCAAGCTGCAATGCCTTCGCCTCTCAAAACATCATTAAGGCTGCGCGGCGGAGTGTGCGGTTTCACACCTGAGTAAGCCACCGCAGTCGGCACACTGACCGGCGGTTTCACAACTGCTATGCTTTTGCCGGCAAGCGATATGTCAAAAGAGGTGAGGGTGGTGCCTGTACCGGTGGCAAGCATCGGCTTGTTATGGATAAAGAAAGGGCAGTCGGCTCCAAGTGTAGCCGCAATGCCGGCAAGGTCGTCATCGGATATTCCGAGGCTGAACATAGAGTTGAGTGCCTTCAGGGTGAAAGCGGCATCAGAAGACCCGCCTCCGAGTCCTGCCCCGTCCGGAATCACCTTGTGTAGAAATATATCGACCGGAGGCAGAGCCGCCACGGCACCGAGCGCGTTGTAGGCTTTCATGACAAGGTTTTTTTCGGGAGGACAAGCTACGCCACGCCCGGAAACATGGAGTGCGATGCGGCTGCCATTGGAGGGGACAATCTCAAGGATGTCGCGCCAAGGCACTGGATACATCACGGTCTCTATATTATGGTAACCGTCCGGACGCTTTTCGAGAATATTGAGTCCGATGTTTATTTTTGCGTTTGGAAATACTATCATGTTTATAACTGATTGATAACTGACGGCGGGGAGTGGGGACGAAGTTAGTGATTTTGTTGTAAATTTGCACCAAAGAAAAACAAAATGGAGCAGAACAGACCCAGATACCAGCGCAGACAGCCGCAGGCGGCGGCAGATTTCGGCGGCAGAATACCGCCTCGCGACAAAGACCTTGAAGAGGCGGTGCTCGGAGCGCTCATGCTTGAGAAGGATGCCTATACTATAGTGTGCGACATTCTCAAGCCCGAGTGTTTCTATGAACCCGCCCACCGCAAAATCTATGAGTCGATACAGCACCTTGGCGCTGCCCAGAAGCCTATAGACATGCTTACGGTGACAGAGCAGCTGAGGCTCGATGGCTATCTGGACGAAGTTGGCGGTCCGGTATATGTGAGCGAGCTGACTTCAAGGGTGCTGAGCGGTGCCAATGTCGAGTATCACGCGAGGATTGTGGCGCAGAAATACCTTGCGCGCGAGCTGATTTCCTTTGCCGGAGACATAGAGCGCCAGGCATACGACGAAAGCAATGATGTCGACGACCTGCTTCAGGAGGCTGAGGGCCGCCTGTTTGAGATTTCGCAGCGCAATGTAAAGAAAGATGTCACACAGATAGACCCCGTCATCGGTCAGGCAATTATGCAGATTCAGGCGAGCTCTAACCGGACATCCGGACTCAGCGGACTTGAAACAGGCTATCACGACCTTGACAAGCTGACGAGCGGCTGGCAGAGTTCCGACCTTATAATCATTGCGGCGCGTCCGGCAATGGGCAAAACCGCGTTCGTGCTGTCAATGGCAAAGAATATGGCGGTCAATTACAATACCCCCATAGCGATATTCTCGCTTGAAATGTCAAACCTGCAGCTCGTAAACCGTCTGATAAGTAATGTTTGCGAACTCAGGGGCGAAAAAATCAAAAGCGGACAGCTCACTCCAATGGAATGGGATCAGCTTATGTCGCGCATAAAACAGCTTTACGGCGCGCCTCTTTTTATCGACGATACCCCGTCACTGTCTATTTTTGAACTTCGTACCAAGGCACGACGTCTTGTGCGCGAACACAATGTGAAATTCATAATCATCGACTATCTGCAGCTGATGAATGCCTCAGGCATGAAGTTCGGCAGCCGCGAGCAAGAGGTGAGTATGATTTCCAGGTCGCTGAAACAGCTTGCAAAGGAGCTTAACATACCGGTTGTCGCGCTGTCGCAGCTTAACCGAAGTGTGGAAAGCCGAGGCGACTCCAAGGACGGCAAGCGTCCGCAGCTCAGCGACCTCCGAGAGAGCGGCGCCATAGAGCAGGATGCCGACATTGTGTGCTTCATACACCGTCCCGAGTACTACCTGCACTCGGAGTACGATGCCGAAAACAATTACATAGGAGGTCTGGCTGAATTTATAGTGGCGAAGCACCGTAGTGGTAGTGTAGATGACGTGAAGATGCGTTTCCGCAAGGAATTTGCCCGTTTTGAAAACTGGGATGAATCGCCGGCAATAGCCACTGCCTCGGTAGGCTCGCGCCTGAATGACGGAACGGCAGACATAGGAGCGGGCAATCCGCTCACAGGCGGCACCGCCGACTTCCTTTCCGCGCCGGGAGAAGAATCTGAAGCGCCTTTCTAAAAATTATTGAAAGAATCTTAGTTTTTTAAGAACCTTATTCATATTGGTTGTGTTATGTAATTAAAACAAAAAACATTACATCACACAACCAAAATTAATCAATATGAAAAAGGTACTTCTTATGATTGCCATTGCCCTTGGATGTACAACGGCTTTCGCACAGAATCTTGACAAAAACGAAGCTAAGCAGCTTAAGGCATTCCTTACCCAGACTTCTGAGAAAGGGGGTACGAATGCTCAGGAACTCAAGGTGACAAACCTGAATTCGCTCGCTTCGGTAGAAGGTGTCACAGTTGTCGGCGGACATGTGACAGCTATTGAATGGAAAGACAAACACCTCGCAGGCGAACTCAGTCTTTCCGGCTTCCCCGCATTGACAAAAGTAGATGTGTCACGAAATAAAATCACATCACTGTCGGTTGCCAACGCTCCTGTCCTTACAGAACTCAACGCGGCGCGTAATGTTCTGTCTTCATTCCAGATTGACGCTTGTCCCGCTATAACAAAACTCACCCTATACAAAAACCGTCTCAGCGAGGTCAATCTTGGTGAATCCGTTTTTCAGAACTCACCCCAGCTCAAAAACCTCAATGTGTCAAACAACCTCTTTGTTGATCTTAATGTGAGCGGAGTAACCAGCCTTCAGACTCTCAACTGCCAGGGCAACCACCTCGAAAGCCTGCAAGTGAGCGGCTGCACCGGGCTTAAGAACCTCTATTGCGGCTATAACAAACTCACAAGCCTCAACCTTGTAGGTGTCGAAAACCTCACTAACCTCAACATCGACGACAACGAAATCAGCACAATGATTGTTTCGGGTCTGCCTCAGCTGAACACTCTTATCTGCTCCGACAACAACATGGTGACCCTCGGTCTCAGAAACTGCAAGAACCTGTTTGACCTCGTTTGCTCCTACAACGACCTGACCACTCTCGATGTAAGCCAGTGCCCAAATCTTCAGTTTGTCGACTGCTCCTACAACGACCTGACATCGCTCAACCTCTCAAACCAGACATTCCTGCAGCGTCTGCTCTGCAACAACAACCAGCTGACAATGCTTGACGTGTCCTTCGACCAGGCTCTTGTATATGTCAACTGCCGCTACAATCAGATTGTCGACTTCCGCTCTATGGCTTGTCCCAACCTGAGAATGGTAGCTTGCCAGTGGAACTACTGATAACTTACTGACATAAAACGAACAACCCCGCCGGGCGCCGACGCAAAGCCGACGCCCGGCGGCTTTTTGGCTATAAACGCTTTTTTGACTAATTTTGTAGCCTGAAATAGGAGAATTCAACACATAACAGATGAAGAATATACGCAACTTCTGTATAATAGCTCATATAGACCATGGCAAAAGCACCCTTGCCGACCGACTGCTGGAATACACCAACACAGTGGCGGCAAAGGATTTGCAGGCGCAGGTGCTTGACGACATGGAGCTTGAACGGGAAAGAGGCATAACAATCAAAAGCCATGCAATCCAGATGGACTATACGCTGGACGGCACCCGCTACGCTCTCAATCTTATTGATACTCCCGGACATGTGGACTTTTCTTACGAAGTGTCGAGAAGTATCGCCGCGTGCGAAGGCGCGCTGCTCATTGTCGACGCATCTCAGGGCATTCAGGCGCAGACAATATCCAATCTCTATATGGCTATAGAGAACGACCTTGAGATAATACCGGTAATCAACAAGATAGACCTTGACAGCGCTAAGCCCGAGGAGGTAGAGGACCAGATAATAGACCTGCTCGGCTGCGACCGTTCAGACATTATCCGTGCCAGCGGCAAAACCGGTGTCGGAGTAGAGGATATTCTCAAAGCGATTATAGAGAGAGTCCCCGCTCCCGAAGGCGACCCCGAGGCGCCGCTGCAGGCTCTGATATTCGACTCTGTGTTCAACCCCTTCCGAGGCATTATAGCTTATTTCAAGATTGTTAATGGTACCATCCGCAAAAATGACTTTGTAAAGTTTGTTTCTACCGGCAAAGAGTATCACGCCGACGAAATAGGTATTCTGAGAATGGACATGTGCCCGCGACAGGAGCTGTCGGCAGGCAATGTAGGCTATATCATATCAGGTATCAAAACCTCGCGCGAAGTAAAGGTCGGCGATACCATAACACATGTAAACCGTCCTTGCGCCGAAGCTATTGACGGATTCGAGGAGGTGAAGCCGATGGTGTTTGCCGGTGTTTACCCTATCGAGACCGAAGATTTTGAAAATCTGCGCGCGTCATTGGAAAAACTTCAGCTCAATGACGCCTCGCTCACATTCCAGCCCGAAAGCTCCGCAGCTCTCGGCTTCGGATTCCGCTGCGGCTTCCTCGGATTGCTGCACATGGAGATTATTCAGGAGCGTCTCGGCAGAGAATTTGACATGGATGTCATTACCACAGTGCCCAACGTATCCTACAGAGTGTACGACAAACGCGGAACCATGACAGAGGTGCACAACCCCTCTGGATTGCCCGAAGCCACCCTCATAGACCGCATTGAAGAGCCATACATACGCGCGTCCATAATAACTGTGGCAGACTACATCGGGCCTATAATGACACTGTGTCTGGGTAAACGCGGCATTCTTGTGAAACAGGAATACATATCAGGCAACCGAATGGAGATGACTTTCGACATGCCGCTTGGCGAAATCGTGATAGACTTTTACGACAAGCTCAAAAGCATTTCCAAGGGCTATGCTTCGTTCGACTATCACCTGCATGATTTCAGAGAGTCCAAGCTCGTAAAACTCGATATACTGCTGAACGGTGAAAGCGTGGACGCTCTCAGCACCCTCACCCATGTGGACAATTCGGTGAGCTTTGGCAGACGCATGTGCGAGAAACTGAAGGAACTTATTCCCCGCCAGCAGTTCGACATAGCCATTCAGGCAGCAATCGGAGCCAAAATCATAGCCCGCGAAACCATCAAGGCTGTGCGAAAGGATGTTACGGCAAAATGTTACGGCGGAGACATATCGCGAAAACGCAAACTCCTCGAAAAACAGAAAAAAGGTAAAAAGCGCATGAAGCAGATAGGCTCGGTCGAGGTGCCGCAAAAAGCGTTCCTTGCTGTGCTGAAACTCGACTGACGGCACGAGCCTGACCTTATTGGTGTCAGTGACCGCAACCGCTGCGCTGCAATTTTATAATCAATTAAAAACATAACAAAAACATGACAGACAATCATGTACAGAAAGACTCTGCGACAGAGTCTGCCACCACCTACAGACTGCCGTTCTATGCGGCGCGTCAGGCAATACGCCGTCACGCATCCGGCGGCAACATACTCATATTTGCCACAGTGCTTGCAATGGTTATTGCAAATATCCCTGCGATAAACCACTATTATTTTGATTTCTGGAATCAGGAAGTGCGGCTTCAGATAGGCGACTTCAATGTGTTCAGCCACGGCGGACACCCGATGAATGTGCTTGCGTTTATAAACGATGCACTCATGGCGGTGTTCTTCTTCTCGATAGGTCTTGAAATCAAGCGAGAAGTGCTTGTGGGAGAACTCTCCTCATTCCGCCAGGCGTTTCTGCCGATTATGGGCGCTATCGGAGGCATGATAGTGCCGGTGGCAATCTATTACATGTTTAGCAAAGGCACTGATTACAGCGGCGGAGCCGCAATACCCATGGCTACAGACATAGCCTTTTCGCTCGGAGTGCTTGCCATGCTCGGCAAACGCGTGCCGCTGTCACTCAAGATATTCCTTACAACCCTCGCTGTTGTCGATGACATAGGCGGTATCATAGTCATTGCCGCGTTCTATTCCACCCACATAGAATGGTCCCTACTGCTCTATGCCATAGGTATTCTCGGAGTGCTTCTGCTCGGCAGCTCAATGTACATCAAGAGCAAAATATTTTACCTCGGTCTCGGAGGAGTGGTGTGGTTCCTGTTCCTTAACTCCGGAGTGCATCCCACTATTGCCGGGGTGCTCGTGGCATTCTGCGTGCCCGCTACTCCAGTTTTCGAACCCAAAAAATATGTCCGAGCAATCCGTGTGTCCATCTCGCACTTTAACCAGGAAGACGATGAAAGCCTCAGCGGTCGCACAATTCTGAACAAGCAGCAGATGAACTGGCTCAAAGAAATAGAGAGCGCGTCTGACAAAGTAATTTCACCGCTTCAGGATCTGGAAGATACTTTGCACCCGATTGTAAACAACTTCATAGTTCCGCTTTTCGCATTTGCCAATGCCGGAATACTGCTGCTCGGTTTAGACCCCGCGTCAGTGTTCGAGGGCATAAGCCTTGCCATAATATGCGGTCTTGTGGTAGGCAAGTTCGCAGGAATATTTATATTCACATGGCTCACAGTAAAACTGAAGTTCGCTCCAATGCCCGACAAAGCCGACTGGCTTATGGTGGCATCGGTGGCTATGCTCGGAGGCATAGGATTTACAGTGTCGCTGTTCATCGCCAACCTCTCTTTCTCCGGCATGGGCGCTCACGGAGCCGACCTGCTCAATCATGCAAAGCTGGGCATTGTTGTAGGCTCCGTGCTGTCGGGTCTGCTCGGATTCATGCTCCTTCGGAGGTTTCTTCCGAAAGGCAATGTAGACGAAGAGCCTGAGGAAGCGTAACTTATCCCCATAAAAATATTTTGCAGGAGGCTATCTCAATTTTGAGGTAGCCTCTTGCTTATTTCACATTTAATTGTTAATTTTGACGCGAAATGTTAAAACCGACTCGTTTTTATGCACTCCGGCATAACAATAGCACTGTCTCGGTTGTTAACATAATATAGTTTAAAATACCGGGTAAGTGTTCAAATTACTTCACAAACCTTCGGTTAAATTTTAATACTTACCTGTAACCCGGAAGCAATTTCTACAGCTGATATGAAAAAATCTACAATCTGGTTCATCACCATAATAATGGCTCTTACATTTGCAGGACTGCTGTTTGTTCAGGTCATGTACATGAAGAACATGATTAAAATGCGCGATGACCAGTTTGCCGAAGGAGTCAAGCGAAGCCTTTACGCCGTCACAACATCACTCGAACAGGACGAAACCAAATACTATATAGAAGAAGATGTGGCGCGGATAGAAACATCCGTGCTGCCTCGGATAGTATCCGGAGGCAAGGCGCAGGGAGGCATCCAGTACTCATTCACAACCGCCGACGGCGACGAAGGCTCCCTGATTCTACAGGGTGACCTTACAAAACTCGCCCCTCCCGGAGTGTCGGCGCAGGCTGTCGGAAAGCAGCAGCAGTCAATGCATGAAATACTCCGCAACCAGTACCTCTACCAGAAAAGCCTTCTGGACGAGGTGATTTTCCGCATGATAAGCCAAAGCAGCAATCGCCCGATAAGCCAACGTGCAGACTCGGCTACTGTAGCCACATACCTGCGCATGGAATTTGACAACAACGGACTCGATTTGCCATTTGAATTTGCGGTGGTGAACCGCAACGGAGTCGCCGTATATCATTCCGCAGGCTACAATGCGCAGGACGCGGGAGACGACAACATGTTTGTCCAGACCCTTTTCCCAAACGACTCCAAAAGCATGATGAACTATATAAAGGTGTATTTCCCCACAAAACGCGACTACATCCTCTCCTCGGTGAGATACATCATACCTACGTTCATCCTCACATTCATACTTCTGGTAGTGTTCACATGCACCATATTCCTGACTTTTCGCCAGAAAAAACTCTCCGAGATGAAAAACGACTTCATCAACAACATGACGCATGAATTCAAAACACCTATCTCTACAATATCGCTCGCCGCGCAGATGCTCAATGACTCGTCGGTGAGAAAAAGTCCCAAGATGCTTGAACACATATCATCCGTCATAAACGATGAAACCAAACGCCTGCGCTTTCAGGTTGAAAAAGTTCTTCAGATGTCAATGTTCGAGCGTCAGAAAGCCACACTCAAGCTCCAGGACGTAGACGCAAACACTATAATAGCAAACATTATCCACACATTTAAAATCAAGGTGGAGAAATACGGAGGAAACATAGAAGCAATTCTCCAGGCTCAGGAATCTACAGTGAATGTGGACGAAATGCACTTTACAAACGTCATATTCAACCTCCTTGACAATGCCGTCAAGTACCGCCGGGAAGACGAACCTCTCAGGCTCTCAGTCTCAACCAAAGACATTCCCGGCAACCGTATACGCATAGAAGTTGCCGACAACGGCATCGGCATACGTAAGGAAGACTTGAAAAAGATTTTTGAAAAATTTTACCGTGTTTCTACAGGCAATCGCCATGATGTCAAAGGGTTCGGGCTCGGTCTTGCCTACGTCCACAAGATGGTGTGCGAGCTGAAGGGTGAAATATCTGTGGAAAGCGAACTTAATTCAGGAACAAAATTTATAATAATATTACCGTTAACTAAAAACTGAAAAATTATGGAAGACCGTTTACGTATCCTACTGTGCGAGGATGATGAAAACCTGGGAATGCTTCTCAGAGAGTATCTTCAGGCTAAAGGTTTCAATGCCGACCTCTATGCCGATGGCGAGAGTGGATACAAGGCTTTTCTCAAAGGCAAATATGACCTGTGTGTGCTTGATGTCATGATGCCCAAAAAGGACGGCTTCGCTCTGGCAACCGAAATACGTACCGTCAACTCCGATGTGCCCATCATCTTCCTGACAGCAAAATCTATCAAGGAAGACATTCTCGAAGGCTTCAAAATCGGCGCCGATGACTACATCACCAAACCCTTCTCAATGGAAGAACTCGTATTCAGAATTGAAGCGATACTCCGACGCGTCAAAGGCAAGAAAGGTAAGGAAATCACAATGTACAAAATAGGCAACTTTACATTCGACACCCAGAAACAGGTGCTCATGATTGACGACAAAGTTACCAAACTCACCACAAAAGAGTCTGAACTGCTGAGCCTGCTTTGCGCGCACGTCAATGAAATCCTTGAGCGCAACTTCGCCCTTAAGACAATCTGGATTGACGACAACTACTTCAATGCCCGCAGCATGGACGTCTACATTACCAAGCTGCGCAAGCACCTCAGAGAAGACCCTTCTATCGAAATCATCAACATTCACGGCAAGGGCTATAAACTCATTGCACCCGAACCCGAGAATACAGAAAAATAAGGCACATGCCTTTTCTGCCAAGAGTGCGCCCGATTGCCGGGCGCACTCTTTCTTTTACCCAACTTTTCCCCGACTCCAAAAAAAATTAGTACCACTTATCGGACAGTAAGAAAAATTGCAGAATTTTCTCTTGGTTAGACTTCTGCTCTGAGCCGTAATAATTTTGCCGGATTTGGATTATATGCTGAAACTCACTATCTTTGTGTTTATGCAGAAAATAATCAGACTTCTCTCCGGAATCCTTTTTCTCGGAATAGCCCTCTTCATATTCTTTCTGGTAGTTACCGGAAGGGGCGAGACAACTCCGCCCCAGAGTGTGGAGAACTATGAAGTGAAAGGTGCAGATATTTCAGCTCACAACGGCGATGTGGATTTTGAGCGCCTGAAAAACGACGGCATTGAATTTGCATATATAAAATGTACTGAAGGCGCCGGCTTCAAGGATAGTAACTTTCATGAAAATTTCCGTAAGGCGCAGGCATCGGGCATAAAGGCAGGGGCATACCATTTTTTCAGATTTGATTCGCCGGGCTATATGCAGGCGCTAAACATGATGCACAGCATAAGGGGTAAAGACCTTGATTTGCCGCTGGCTATAGACGTGGAAGAGTGGACCAACCCCTCCGACCGCAATACATCGGCGATAGTGGAACAGATAAAGCATATGGCGGAGACACTTGTCGAAAACGGATATAAAGTGGTTATTTATACAAACAAAGACGGCTTTGCCCGCTTTTACAGAAACGGGCTGGAAGCGTATCCGCTATGGCTGTGTTCGTTTACCGATATAGACAAGGATGTGAAATGGAGCTTCTGGCAATATTCTCACAGAGGTCTTGTAAAAGGGCTTGACCGTCTTGTGGATTTGAATGTTTTCAATGGCTCCCGTGACGACTGGGCTGAATTTACCGGTTCGCGACAGCAATAAAAAAAGGTACCTCACGTTATTTTATAAAAATCGGATTGAATAATGGTGAGAAACACCTGCACAATAATATTTCTTTTGTTTTGCCTGTTGCTTGGCGGCGCTGAAGCGAATGCGTTTGATACGGATGTGTATGCTGCTCAGTCAAGGCTTGCCTCCGGACAGTGGCATAAAATAAGTGTCAGTGAAACAGGCGTCCATTTCATATCTCGCGAGCAATTGTCATCGTGGGGGCTGAAAAACGTTGACAAAGTTGTCGTAGCCGGTTACGGGGCGGCGAAAGTGCCGGATTTGCTTAGTCCCGACACCTATGTGGACGATTTGCCCGAAGTGCCATGTCTGCGCACGGCTGACGGGCTGTATTTCTATGGAGTGGGCCCGGAAATGACGGAAACAGACATAAACGGTCATATTACATCTTCGCTTAATCCATACACAGCCAAAGGCTATTATTTTATATCGGAAGGTGAGCCGGCGGCTGCAATTCCGGTAGAGGGCAGGGCGGAGGTTGTTCCGTTCGCGCAGACAACCTTCATGTCAATGCTCGGTCATGAGACAGACAGGGTGAGCTACGGCAACACCGGTATGAGGTTTTTCGGTGAGGATTTCAGATTCACGCCCCGACATTCATTTTCATTTGAGCTCACAGACAAAGTTGACGGAACTCCGGTGTGGATAAAATGCAATGTAGCGGCAAGGGTTTCAGGCAAGTCTGAGTTTTCGCTCAAGGTCGGCGGCACAGCTCCTGCCGGCTCTTCAGTAGAGCTTCCGGCAGTGTCTGGCGCCAATTACGGCGTTGGCGGTTCCATAGAGGTAAACATTAACACCGATTTGTCAACCTTGCCGGTAGAGTTGACGTTTGCGGCGCTTGGAAGCGTTAGCGCCGCAAATTTGGATGCTATTTTTGTAAATTACACACGAAATATCGCACTTGACCGTGGCACAGCCATGTTCAATGCCTCTTCAACTGCTGTAAGGCTTGCGCGGGCAGACGCTTCCGCTATTGTGTGGGATGTTACCGACCCTTTGGCTGTCAAGCGCATGAATACAGTGGAATCTGACGGAGGGGTAGCGTGGGTTAACGACTACACCGGAGTCAGGAAGTATGCGGCATGGTCTGCGCAGGCTAAACTCCCGTCTCCTGTTTATGAAAAAACGGTGACAAACAGTAACTTACACGCAATGGATGTGCCGGATATGGTAATAGTCACACTCCCAGCGTTGATAGAGCAGGCAAACCGGATTGCGCGCATACATGAAAATATAGACGGCATGACAGTGGCGGTTGTGCAGCAGTCACACATCTTTAATGAATTTTCGTCAGGAGCTCCTGATTTCGGCGCGTTCAGGCGTTTTTTCAAAATGCTGTACGACAGGAGTGTAGCCACCGGCAACCGGTTTAAATATGCTCTGATGTTTGGCAGAGCAACCTTTGATATTCGGGGCATCACACCCACCGGAGCTGTGTGGTCAGACCCCGTGATGCCCTCGTGGCAATCTGCCGAAAGCCTTATTGAAACCGCATCATACACCACAGACGACTATCTCGCTTTTCTGGAAGACAACTCCGGTCTCCGTCCGGGAGCCGACACATACAGCATAGCCATAGGGCGTATTCCGGCAGGAAATGCTGCCGATGCCAAGGCTTATGTCGACAAGCTGGAAAAATATATTGGCGGGTCAGCTTCGGGCGACTGGCACAACCGTGTGATAATGACTGCCGATGATGGGGATATGGGTATACACATGACCCAGGCAGACGAACTTATTGAGGCAATGTGCGCCAATCCCGGCGGTAAGGCTATGGTTTATGACAAAGTGTATATTGACGCATATCCGCTGGTAGGCGGCGTATGCGAGCAAGGACGCTCGCTGCTGCATCGGCTTCTGGATGCCGGAGCGGCATGGTGGACCTACACCGGTCATGCAAACAAATATTATCTCTCGGCTCAGGGCATAATGACCCTTAATGACATAAATTCGCTTTCAAACAGAAAACTGCCGGTGTTTTTCGGAGCCACATGCTACTTCATGCAATGGGACGGTTTTGAACAGAGCGGTGCTGAAAAGATGTTTTTCAGACCTAATGCCGGTGTCATTGCCGCAATATCGGCTACACGACCGGTGTACATATCTGAAAACTCCCTGCTTAGCCGGGCACTTGGTCGATTTGTGTTTGCGAGAGACCGCGACAGCGGTAAGCCGCTCACGCTTGGCGAAATGCTGCAGGGCGCGAAAAACTCGTTGGGTGCAATGGCGGGAACCTCAAACACCAACAAGCTCCGCTACGCCCTGATGGGCGACCCCGCGCTAAGGGTTGCGACCGGCGACTACACCGCATCGCTCACAGAGCTTAATGGTGTTGATGTGTCGCAGGCAGTTGATTCAGACATTGTGCTGTCTGGCAGAGAGAACGTCACTCTTAAAGGCTATATAGCCGATTCGCATGGAGAATTGCAGTCCGATTTCAACGGCACCGTGTCTGTGACGCTGTACGATGCAGAAAAAAGTGTCACAACACAAGGCAGAAACATTGACGGCACCATGGGGCGTCAGGTAGTATATGAGGAGCATGGCGAACGCCTTTATGCCGGTCGCGACACAGTCGCGGGCGGGCAATTCTCCATGAATATCTCTATGCCCGCCGAACTTGCCGACAATTACAGAAACGCGTTGATAAGCATCAATGCCACAGACGAAACAAGACATGCCACCGGCACATTCTATGACTTCTATGTCTACGGCTCAGACGAAACAGCCCTGCCTGACACAGTGCCTCCGGTCATAGAAACCTTTTACATGAACCACCCCACGTTTGTCAGCGGCGACAAAATAAATGAATCGCCAATGGTAATAGCGAGCGTCAGTGACAACATCGCAATCAACATGTCAACAGCCGGAATCGGCAGGGCTATGTCACTGAAACTTGACGGTGTGCAGTCCATAGCAGGAGTGTCGGATTACTACACACCGTTTTCAGACGGTACCCCCGGCGGCACAATAGCGCTGCCCCTTTCCGACCTTCAGCACGGCGCCCACGAGCTTACTCTGAGGGTGTACGACACTTCGGGCAATTATGCAGAAGCAACAATCAGCTTTACCGTGGACCCGTCGGCATTACCTGAAATATATGAAGTGTACACAGATGTCAACCCTGCATCGGTAGAAGCCAATTTCTACATCAGCCATAACCGACCTGACGAGTTGCTCACGGTTACAATGAGCGTGTACAACCTCATGGGTTCGCTTGTGTGGAGCAAAACAGTGACAGACCGTAACATGTTTACATCCGCTCCCATAACTTGGAATCTACATGACCTTGGTGGTCATCGAGTTGTGAGAGGCATATACATATACAAGGCGGAGATTAGCGCCAACGGGCAACGCCGCCTGTCCAAAGGTCGCCGCATAGCGGTCACCGGCAAATAAGAATCCCTTCCGGATTCTTATATCACCGCCTCCGAGAGCGTGATAAAGGGTGCTGATTCCGGCAATCTCAACGTATAGGCATTGCACCTCCGTCTATCTGCCGGCGGCGATTTCATCGGCATGGCGCATCAGACGGTGTGCGATGTCTCGGAAAGCGTCCGCGAGCTGATGATATTCTTCTTCAGTAAATTCGCGCTTGCGGTCGCACACTGTGCAGCCGTGCAGTTTTTGAGACAGCCACCCCTGTGACTTGCAAAAGTACTGCTGCGCAAGCTGTGATTTGTTTATGATGCCGTTTAGTTCAAGAAATGCGGTCCACACCGCGCCGTCGCGTGTCGATATTAATTCAGCCCTGCGGAATGCCGGGTCACAGAATTGCTCAAAGGTTATTTTTTTGTCGGTCATGATAGATTTAGTAAATTTGCCCCCGTCTGTCACCCGGGGGCTTGTTAATTACTCGGCTTCGTTATGAAGTATCTCGTAAGAAGCCCTTCGATTTGTCGGATAATCGGTTGATTTTTCTTTGTCTAAACTAGCGCTAACAGATTGCAGATTTGAGAAATCAATCTCTCTGTTCATATCATTGTCACATCCTTTATGTTTTAATGGGTAAGTATTGCATTACAAAAGTGATAATAATTTCATTACTAACAAAACCTTTTACTACTTAATTTTTGCGCGGCACGTATTTTTGTTAGCTAATCCAAACAAAGCGTTGTATATGTGATGTAGCTTCATAGCGAAACAGTTGCGAAACGATGCTCTTTTTTTGAACTTTTTTCCGATTTTTATTTAATACTACGAAAATTCGTAGTAGATTCGCAGAATCATATATAGCAGATTACTTTTAATAAGATAGCATTATGATGCCCGAAAAAGCAACACTCGTTAAGGCACCCAACACAGACACCAAACAGAAGCTGTCTGATATTCTCGTGGCTATTTCATGGCGCGATATAGCGCGCACATACTTCGGAAAATCAAGTTCGTGGCTTTATCATAAACTTGACGGCATAGACGGTAACGGTGGGGTCGGAGGCTTCACGCTTGAGGAGCGGCAGCAGCTCAAGAGAGCGCTTTGCGACCTTTCCGACAGAATTCGCCGCGCCTCTGACTCCCTTTAAGTCTATCTGTTAGACTGCCGTCGCAGATTTGCAGGCACTAACTCCTGCCTCCATTTCCCGCCACCGTTTCCCGGCAGGAGATTATTTTGATGGTTTTCCGATTTTTTCTTCGGTGCAGGTAGAAAAATAGCTACCTTTGAGGCTTCAAACTATAACTAATAAATCCAATGGATATGGAGAAAATAACTGTCGAAGTCTACTGGGAAGAAAAGAACTACTGCTGCGGCTGGGGATATGACGGGTTTGGTGCAATTGTATGTGCAAACAAGAATCTTGAGGATTTAAAGAAGGAATTTGAAGAATCGCTCTCGGAGCAGGCTGCTGAAATGGTCGCAGATGGCGAGCCTATCCCCCAGTGGCTCTCATCCGGCGACTATGAGATTGATTACGAGCTTGCCGTTTCCGCGCTACTCCGCCATGCTGAAAAGTTTACAACAATGGCAATCATCAGCCGCTTTACCGGAATAAACCAAAAATTGCTTAGCCACTATGCCAATTCGCTTAAGAAACCTCGCGAAGCTCAACGCCAACGGATTGTAAGCGGACTGCATGAAATAGGAAGGAAAATTTTGGCGATACATTAATTATAGTTTGACGTAGTGTTAATCCTCCAAGTATCTGCGCTATTGCATCGGCGGCTGACATTATAAGATTTGTAAAAGAAAAGCCCGGTATCAAGGAGAAATCGGGCACCGGCTGTCGGCTTTGAAACCGCGTTGGCATAGTTACACAGTAGTTTCTGATCTATTCCGGTAAGGCGCCCAAACGCTGCATCGCTAATATTCCTTGATAGAGCATAAGTTTCGACCGGACATCAAAACGCCACTCTATCTCAAAGTTCCCCTTTTAAAAGCATCTATCTTAATAAGAAAACGCCGTAAGTAATTGACTTACGGCGTTTTGCGTGAATTCTGGCGGAGAGACAGGGATTCGAACCCTGGGTGCCCGCAAGGGCACAACGGTTTTCGAGACCGCCCCGATCGACCACTCCGGCATCTCTCCATTGTTGGGTGGTCAACGTTTAGACGCTGCAAAGTTACAATTTTATTTTTTTTATGAAGGTGTTTTGACAGAATTTTATTTTACAAGTTCTTCAAGAAGTCTTGTGAATGTGGCTTCAAGGTCGGCGGTGCGTCCGGGGTGAGGGCGCGAGGTCTGTACACAGGTGCTTTTTACTGCGGTGAGCCATCTGAAGCGTTCTTCTACCGGCATGTCGGCAAAGGCTCCGGCGCCGCCGCTCACAACTTTGAATACATCCAGCTGTTTCAGCATGGGCGCCGTGTCGGTTTTGCCGGAGATGGCTCTGAGGCGGTCTGTGTCCGGGAGCAGTTCAACTTTGAGCCATTTGTGGCGTTTGCACATCATAATAAGCCCGACGTTGACAAATTCCTCGCGTTCAACCCGAGGTACTATCCTTATGACGGCGTATTCATATAATCGCATTTCTTGCATCTATTGCCTGTTTGGTGAATATGGGGGAGGCTTTCAGTCTGTCGGTGAGGAATGTGCGGTAGACATGGCGCGCTTCGTCCTGGCTTATGTCTGAGTCTTGTCCGGTCAGCCATTCGCCGGGAATCATAGCAATGGTGTCGGCAATCAGCTGAGGGGTGACGGTTTTGAGCATTTGTGTTTCGGCTTCGGGTATCATCGATGCCTGATGCAGCAGGGCATGGTCTTTTATGTATGGGAATGGTGATTGCGCGCTTTTTTGCCAGCCGTGCCAGGAGTGGTGAAACATCAGCGATGCTCCGTGGTCAATCAGCCATGGCTCGTTGTGTCACAGGAGCATGTTGGTGTTGCGCACGGTGCGGTCGACATTTGTAATGAAAGAGTCGAGCCATACAATTTTTGAGGCTTCCAGTGCGTCGATGCGGTTTATATAGGGGTCGAGCGTAACGGCTCCGCTGAGAAAGTGCATGCCTAAATTCAGCCCCCGGCTTGCTTTTAGCAGGTCCTGGATTTCTTCATCGGGTTCGGTTCTGCCGAAATCCTCGTCTATGTCCAGAAACACGAGTTCGGGCATTCGCAGTCCTGCGGCACGCGCAATCTCGCCTCCGATGAGTTCCGCTATCAGTGCTTTTGCTCCGTGACCGGCTCCGCGTAGTTTGACAACGTATTTGAAACCGTCGTCCGCTTCTGCCAGTGCGGGCAGCGACCCGCCTTCGCGGAGCGGCATTATGAATCGTGTTACCTGCTGGTGTCTTAATTCGTTCATCGTGTGGTTTGTATTTTGCAAATATAACAAACGGACGTGGATTATGTATGTTCCGGCAATGTTTATTCGGTGGGTTGCTTTGCATAGCTGTTGTGTTTTTTAGGCTCAATGTCGGGCAACAGACCTGTGACAATGCCGAGAAGCGGCAGGAGGGTGCTCAGCTGGAAGATGAATTCAATGCTTGTACGGTCGGCGAGCCATCCGAAAAACACGGACGCTATGCCTCCGAGACCGAAATTGAGACCGAAAAAGAGTCCTGCAATCATACCCACTTTGCCCGGTTTCAGTTCGGTGGCATAGACGAGAATGGCTGAGAATGCCGATGATATGACAAGTCCTATCACTATGGCGAGGATTATTGTCATGGTGAGGTTGACATAGGGTAGTGCGAGGGCGAAAGGGGCAGCGCCGAATATCGACCACCAAATTACAAGTTTACGTCCGTAACGGTCGCCTATTGCTCCGCCTATCAGGGTGCCTGCCGCAACAGCCGCGAGAAATGCGAAAAGACATAGCTGCGATTGCCTGATGTCAACTCCAAACTTGTCTATCAGGAAGAAGGTGAAGTAGCTGGTCATGCTCGCCATGTAAAAGTATTTGGAGAATGTGAGCACGCAGAGAATGAACAGTGCCTGACGGATGCGTTTGCGGGACAGATTTTTTACAGCGGGAGAAATAACTGTTTCCTTGGCAGACCGCAATGAGGTTTTGTACCACCGGCCTACATAAAACAGCGCCGCTATGGCAACAACCGCCGCTATGGCAAACCATGATATGGATTTTTGTCCGAACGGCAGTATTATTATGGCGGCAAGGAGAGGTCCGAGGGCTGTTCCGCCGTTGCCTCCCACCTGAAATATCGATTGTCCGAGCCCTTTTTTGACTCCTGCGGCGCTTTGGGCTATACGTGAGGATTCCGGATGAAAAACTGCGGAGCCTATTCCAACGGTGGCTACTGCGAGTAATATCAGCCCGAAAGTGGAGGCGACCGACAGCAGCAGTATGCCTGCAAGAGTAAACATCATGCCCGCGGTAAGGGAGTAGGGGTGGGGATGCCTGTCGGTATATGCTCCGACAACGGGCTGCATGATGGAAGATGTCATCTGTACTACAAATGTAATGATGCCGATCTGGAGAAATGACAGGTTGTATTCGTCTCTGAGTATGGGGTACACCGAGGGTATTACCGACTGAATCATGTCATTGAGAAAATGACCGAAACTTATAATAAGCAGAATAGAGTATATTGTACCCGTATTTTTTACGGCATTGTCGTTGGTCATAATGAATTAGTTTTTAAATTCAGGCTGCAAAGTTACTCATTTGGTGCGAGAATCAGGAGGCTTCGGCTGAGTAGTCAGTGTATGGCGCCATGTGTCTGAGCTACCTCTCGCGGGTTATAAAATTAAACATACTCTAAGGCAGATGCGTAATTCCGTAATTGAGGTATATAAAGGCGTAACACTGGTTATACACACCTTTTTTTTGAAGCTAATTTTGCACCGTGAAGAAAAACCAATGAAGAATAACGTGGCAACTGACATTATTGAACGTATGAGAAACGGCGAGCGCATATCCGAGACCGCTCCCGAACTTCTCTGTAACGAGATTGAGAATACCCGTCGGCTTATCGCCGAACTGAACACAGGCTATCATACGCCCGATGAGATACGCGCCATTCTGGAACGCATCTGGGGGCAACAGCTTGACAGCACGGTGAGGATGTTTCCGCCGTTTTATACCGCTCTCGGCAAAATGACAATGGTAGGCAAAGAGGTTTTTATAAACTTCGGCTGCACCTTTCTTGATCAGGGCGGCATAACGCTGGAGGACGGAGTGTTTGTCGGCCCCGGTGTGAAAATTGCGACAGAAGGACATCCCGAAGAACCTGAAAGACGACATTCACTGATTACATCCCCGGTTGTGATTCGCCGTAACGCATGGATCGGAGCAGGAGCGATAATACTGCCCGGTGTCACGGTAGGTGAAAATGCCATAGTGGCAGCCGGTGCCATAGTAAAAAAAGATGTCGCCGACAATACAATCGTCGCAGGAATACCTGCTCGGTATATTCGACATATAAATACTTGAATGTATGAAAATCAAAATTCTTTCAATGATAATGTCCATGTTACCTTTGACAGCGTGTGCATCTCCTGGGCAGACGCCCGGCACTGAATCCGGCAAAAATGGCAGCGTACTGGTAGCATATTTCTCATGTACTGGTACCACGGAAGGTATTGCCGGGGGTATAGCGGACATAACCGGGGCATCCATATTCAGAATCGAAGCGGAAGTGCCTTACACCACCGCCGATCTTGACTATAACAGCGACTGCCGCGCCAACAGGGAGCAGAACAATCCCAAGGCTCGTCCGGCAATTAAAGATATGCCAGACGATCTTGACCGATACGATGTGGTTTTCCTCGGTTATCCGATATGGTGGGGAGAAGCTCCGCGTATAATCAGCACATTCCTTGAGAGCGGAGATTTCAAAGGGAAAACGATAGTGCCGTTCTGCACCTCACACTCCAGCGGTCTTGGAAGCAGCGACCGCAATCTCCATTCTCTCGCTCCGGATGCTGTCTGGATACCCGGACGACGCTTTGCGGGAAACACAGCCAAAACAGAACTTGAAAAGTGGATTTCAGGACTTGATATAAAATTTGACACAGATTCTGACACAGATATGGATTACTCTAAATTTCCTCTTTCAGAGGGTAAAAACGGTCAGGCACCCACAATCCGCCTCAGCAGCGGATATGATATGCCGGTGGTAGGCCTCGGCACATACAGCCTTACAGGCGACGTGTGCGTGAACTCCGTGAAGTCGGCTATCTCTCTCGGCTTCCGAAAGATTGACACCGCGCACATGTACGGCAACGAGGTAGAGGTGGGTCGTGGAGTACGTGAATCGGGTGTGCCGCGTGAAGAAATCTTTGTGGCTACGAAAATATACCCCAACCAGTATGGCAACCCCGAAGCCGCCATAGATGAGTGTCTGCGCAAACTCGACCTCGGCTACGTTGACCTGATGCTTCTGCATCATCCCGGCACAAACGACGTGAAAGCCTACAAGGCGATGGAACGATATGTCAGGGAGGGTAAAATCCGCTCCATAGGCGTGTCATGCTACTATATCAAGGAAATTGACGAGTTCATCCGTCAGGTCGATATAAAGCCTGTGCTTGTGCAGAACGAGGTTCAGCCCTATTATCAGGATACCGATGTCGTTCCCCATATCCAGAATCTCGGAATTGCGGTCGAGGCATGGTATCCGTTAGGGGGCAGAGGGCATCAGAAGGAATTGCTGAACGACCCGGTACTGACCGAAATTGCCATGCGGCACGGCAAATCAGTCGCACAGGTCATTCTGCGCTGGGATTTGCAGCGTGGTGTTGTCGTCATTCCCGGCTCAAGCAACCCCGACCACATGAAGGAGAACATCTCCATATTTGATTTCGAGTTAAGCGATGAGGAAATGGCTCGGATTGCCGCCCTTAACCGTAACGAGAAACATGACTGGTATTGATTATGGATATTCAAAAACAATTATTATGACAAAGACAGAATTGAGCTACAACCAGTACATTCCTACCCATATTCTTTTCGGGGCAGGACAGCTTGACAATCTCCACTCTCAGACAATGCCGGGCAGAAAGGCTCTGATTGTCATCTCAAACGGCAAATCGACACGCGCCAACGGTTATCTTGCCCGCACGGAAGAACAGTTGCACACGGCGGGGGTGGAAACGTCAGTATTTGACGGTATCGCACCCAATCCGACAGTCGACAACGCAGTAGCCGGAGCAGATGCCGCCCGGAAATCCGGAGCCGACTTTATCGTAGCTCTCGGCGGCGGAAGCGTCATGGATTGCGCAAAAGCAATCGCCCTGCTTGCTACAAATCCCGGTGAGTTGTGGGACTATGTAGCGATTGGTTCGGGTAAAGGAAATCCAATCAACAACAAGCCGCTGCCGATTGTGGCAATCACTACAACCGCCGGAACAGGCTCGGAAACCGACCCTTGCGGGGTAATCACAAAAGAGGATACCAACGAGAAAGCATTTATAATGCACCCTGCATTGTTCCCGGTTCTTGCGGTGGTCGATCCTCAGCTCATGCTGACTGTTCCGCCGATGTTTACCGCATTTCAGGGCTTTGACGCGCTGTTCCACAGTATAGAAGGTTTTGTAGCCTCTACCGCCAATCTTGCCAGCGACATGAACGCCCGCGAGGCAATACGCAATATAGCTGAGTATCTGCCGCGTGCGGTAAAAGACGGCAATGACCTTGAGGCACGCACCCGTGTGGCTTTCGCCAACACACTTTCAGGAGCTGTGATGTGCCTTACGCTGCTTACCAGCGAGCATGGTCTGGAACACGCACTGTCGGCATATCATCCCAATCTGCCTCACGGCGCGGGACTGATAATGACAAGCAAGGCATATTTCAGCTACTTCATAAGAAATCACGGTTGCGACGACCGCTTCATTGAGCTTGCCCGGCTTCTTGGGAAACATGACGCAGACAAACCGGAAGACTTCATCGACGCGCTTGTAGCATTGCAGGAAGCATGCGGTGTAGCCGACCTGAAAATGTCGGACTACGGCATAAAGCCGTCGGAGTTCGAGACATTCATGCACAACACCCGCGAGGTGATGGGCATCATGTTCACAAGCGACCGCGTACAGATGTCTGACCAGGACATTATAGACATATTCGCTGAGTCATACCGTTGATGCCTGTATTTTATGAACAGACGTGATGCTATTAAACGAATGGGGCACTGGCGGCGGGTGCTGTGATAAGCTCAAGCGGACTGGCCGGTGCTTCAAATCTGATTAACGGGAACAATAGCAATATGAAAATACTTGCGATAAATGGCAGCTCCAGAAAACAGGGAAACACCGGTGACATGATTGATATTGTCCTATCGGAATTGTCAGGTCAGGGACACCACGTAGACAAAATAGATCTCGCCGGACACACTATAAATCCCTGTAAAGCCTGTTTTGCTTGCGCCGGAAAGCGAAACTGCGTGTTTTCCGACGACATATTCCGAAATGTTTATGAGCGGATGACCGATGCGGACGTAATAATAATGGGATCTCCGACATATTCGGCGGATGTCTCGTCGACATTGAAGGCGGTAATTGAGCGGGTAAGTGTTGTCAGCGACACCAATCCCGGAATGTTCAGCCACAAAATTGGTGCCGGAATCGCGGTAGGACGCCGTGCCGGTACGATGAACGTACTCGACACCATCAATCGTTTCTTCCTTAACAAGGAAATGTTTATTGTCGGCTCTACCTATTGGAATATCGCATACGGCAGATTGCCCGGTGAGGCACTGAAAGATGCCGAAGGCGTGGAAACTATGCGCAACCTCGGCAAAAACATTTCGTGGCTCCTTTCCAAAATCGGTACAAGGTGATATTTATGGGTCAACTGTTATTCGGGCAGCAACTATTAGCATCTAAAGAGCCGCAATGTGTGCCGTTATATTTAATGTGATATGTGTTCCAGAATCATTTTTATCAAAGATGCAGATTCTGTTGAATCGAATTTTCGGGCCAGTAGTTTGCCGGAGGCAACGATAGAGTCAAAATCCTCAAGTTTCAGAGATTTCGGGGACGATTGCCGGGCACTCCAGTCGATATATCTAAGATTATCGGGTACAATGCGTAATCCGCAATCCTGCAGGAATGTCTGCATATACACTTCATCAGAACATGCGGTGTGTTTAGTGTATCGAATGATGTCGGTTCGCCTTTGAAGTAAAATTTCTACTGCATGGCGTCGCAAGTCTGCCTAGTTTGAGCCGTACATGAAAGGCAATCCTTTGGGATGCAGCCTATTTACGCCCAACCGGTATTGCAATGAAATAAACTTGCTGTTTATGTACTGCAAGATGCTTTTAAATTCCCCCCCCTTTTTTTAGCATCTATCTTAAAAAAACGCCGTAAGTGCTTGACTTGCGGTGTTTTAAGTGGGTTTTGGCGTATAGGGAGGTTGATGAATCTTATGGGTATCGCTCTCTGTTACAATATCTTACATCGCTTTGCGCTGATACAGTAGCACGATTGTTGCATGATTTTGACAAGCGGTGACAAGGCTTTGTCGAGGTTTGTCAGACATTTTCGCTACGGCTACTGCGAAGTTAATAATTTATGCTGAAATTAAACCTCTCCGTAATGTTAAAATCTCTTGTAATAACACAACTTTACTAAGTTGAAAATCATGGGGTTCGATTATCTCCCATTCGGTCAATGAGCTAAAGGTTCCAAGAAAGATTTGAACCCGGCGGGAATTCCGGCTCTTTTACAGCAGTCCGAAACGTGCTGACATAGTGTTAATCTTTTCCCGATAAGCCGTCATCATATCCTTCGGCAAAAAGGATTCCTCGATGAGGGCATACCACTTAGGCAATGTCTTGGCAAACTTCTTGAAAAGCTTTTCGATGGCTTTTTCATCCATTCCGCTGTCAAGCATTGCCTTTTCAAAGTCAGCTCTTTTTGTCTTGCCATTCAGAGTCAGTGCCAGCTCCTCATCATCTTCAGGCATCACGATTGAGGTGGACAGGAGGTCATAGGCAGGAGTCAGCATATAGTTGTCTGCCGGACGGTAAAGTGAGAAGTTCTTCAGGTGCATGTCGGCATTACCCGTCAGCCATGAGAAAACCACTACCTCCCAAAAGTTGACAACATCCAATAGCGGTGCCGCCGAGTATTGCTTTATCAGTTTCGCAATACGCTCGTATGAACCTTTATATTTATCCTCGGTCAGACGCTCGGATAACTGGCACATGTCTTCCATGGCAATCTTGTCGCCTTTCTTTGTGCGGTCAACACGGCGGGTTATGTAGCAGAGTTCGCCATCTGCAAAGCGAATCAGCGAATGTGGAACAGTCTTTATTCCGACAGCCTCTGCCATGTGCATGGTAAGGTCTTCGTTTTCGGGGAGATTGGCAAAGCGGTCAGTCTGCGGTTTGAGGATAAACCGTCCCCATAATCCGACAATGGTGAAGCGTTGCGGCTCTCCGGCATGCCCCCTTGTAATATCGAGCGACAGTTTTGCCTGCACCCCGGTCACAGTGGTGCTTGCCATCACAATCTCCCGTGCCAGCTCCTTGATATTGGCTCTGGTATATGGAAGCATAGGCACCGTTGTCGATTCAAATATCTTGCGGACGCACGACTTATGATAATCCACCTCGCCATCTGCGAGGGGTTTATAGCAATAGAGACACTTACACATTTTCAACCTCTTTCCTTTCGATTGGTATCACACTTACATTGCCGATACAATCCTTGCAACAGGCAAGGAGCAGTGAGAATCTGTCACGGGCAGATATTTTCCAGCTCTGTTCTGCAATATCGAGAAGCCATCCTTCCGGTATCAGCCCATCGAAGAACGGAAACAAGACCTTATCGCGATAAGGCTTTTCTGTCAACGGCATTGTCAGACTTACCGCCTCTGCCTTATCGGATTGCAGATAGTCGTGTTCATACTTGAACTCATAGCCCATATCGTCTTCCGTAAGCAATCCGGCAAAACTCGTTCCTACATATATTTGTGCCTGTTTCATGATTCAGTAATTTTGCCCGGTGTCATAATGGCTCCGAATAGAGCCAATACCTGATTGACTTTATCCAGTCGGAGGGTCTCCTTTCCTTGTTCGAGCTCACGCACAAAACGTAGTCCCACCCCGGATTTCTGAGACAGATCTACCTGTGTAAGCCCGAATTGCTTACGCATTTCCTTTACATATTTTGCCAACTGAGTCATGCTAATATACCCTTTTGGGTACAAAGATAATAAAATTACCCCAAACTACACCATAAAGGGTATAAAATATTTTGTACTATATCCAATTATACCATTTAGGTTATCTTTCCGGGACTGGGCTGTGCCATGTTATAAACCGAATGCCTTGGAGTATTTTACAATTCCGCTTGGTATCAGAGTATTATCATTGAATTTGGATACCATACAGCCATGGGTGAAACTTATGCTTGTTCCGGACTCAAAATTACTGTCCGAATTTTGTCCGAGTCTTTTAATTCAAAACGCCGTAAGTGCTTGACTTACAGCGTTTTAAGTGGATTTTGGCGGAGAGAGAGGGATATGAAACTACAGTAATATATTATATCAAATAGGGTCGCATATTTAACTATATCTCCATAATATCAGTTATTTAAGCGGGATTAGGAGTAAAATAAAATAAATTGGATTTCGCTTGATTGAATGAAAATTTGTATGTAATTTTGTATGGATAAAGTTGAGACAACCTCAAATACATACAAAAGAATCGTTCATGGATAAATACAAGCATCGCGTCAGCTTCCGATTGGAGAAGCGTAAAGATAAAAATGGAAACTTCCCGGAGGAAATGCCGATAAATGCCGACATTACTTTTGGCGGCAAGCGTATATGGTATTACTCCGGGTATCGGATTGCCCCGGCAAAATGGGATGAAAAGGCCCAAAGGGTGAAGCGCAATAACTTCAACAGTGATGATGTGTCTGCCTCAGACATTAATCAACGGCTGATTAAGATTGCGTCTGCCGTTGACGATGCTTTTGCTCAATTAGAGCTGAGAGAGGAAGAGGCTACTCCGGCCACAGTCAGAGAGGAAGTAAAAAAGATACTCGATGAAGAGAGGTGCACCCGACTGACAGTATGCCAGACTTATGATATTCTTATTGATGAAAGGGAAAAAGAAATAAAAGAGACTCCTGCCACCGCTCAATGGTCAAAAGGTACGCTGACAAAGCATAAGACCATGCGGAAGCATCTGTCGGGTTTTCGAGCCACATTATATTTTGAAGACATCAACGATGAACTGCTTGCAAAGTTTGAGCTGTACCTAATCGGCAAGAGGCTCTCCAACAGCTATGTGTTCAAGTCCATGAAGGATATCAAGACTTTCCTTAACTGGTCCACTAAAAAGGGCTATAACCGCAATATCAAATACCAAAGCTATCAGCAGCGTTTCCATGATGAGACAACTTCCGATACAGCAGTAAATCATTTCGCTCTTACTCCGGAGGAATTACAGTCCATTATGACTTTTCCTACCCATAGGCAAGCTATTGATCGGGCAAGGGATGTGTTTGTGTTCTGCTGTTTCACTGGGCTAAGGTTCTCGGAAGTTATGGCCTTAAAAAGGTCAAATATGGATGGGGATATACTTGATACGACAGCGCAGAAGACCAGACAACGAAAAAGAATTCCCCTTGCAGAAGACGCCATGCGTATTTTATCAAAATACCCAGCCGCACCTGATGAGGACGATCCGAGAATATTTCCCAAAATATCAAATCAAAAATTCAATTCACATCTAAAAGAAGTCGGGAAACTTGCCGGAATGACAGGCGATTGGATTATAGAAACA
>ERZ777305.578-NODE-578-length-58941-cov-3.739836_pt1 | contig 58941 bp, 52 predicted proteins | sample MGYA00374965_ERZ777305 | MGnify/ENA primary metagenome ERZ777305 (study PRJEB29328, sample SAMD00013331) | mouse gut metagenome | study: EMG produced TPA metagenomics assembly of the Metagenome analysis of fecal microbiota from mouse which was promoted...
TAAGACATATGCTTTCGGCGTCCTCGTCATCTACAATAGCAATTCTCATAAAAAACACCTCCAGTATAATAATATAAACGAAATAAAGTGGCAAATCAATTTATTTTTTATTTCTTTTATCCCTGAAAAATGCTGTTTATCCCAAGGGTATTGATTATAAATTTTGGATTGATAAAATAGCTATGAAAAAATAAAGAGGGAGTGAAATGTATTTTGAAAAATAGAACAGGACAATGGAAAAGAATATTTGCATGTGTTATGGTCATGGTTATTGGAATTTCATGCATTATGTCAATTAACAGTCATGCGGAATTGGCAGAAGGAGGCGCTAAAGCCGCTGTAGAAGAGATTTATGTACACTGTAGGGCAAGCGGTATAAAATGGACGCCTGTTATGGATGTATCTGATGAATATATGAAGAAAAAAATTGATTTTTATGTGAATTTAAAAAATAATTTGATTAATGACGTGATTGGAGATTCCTATACTATCGTTTGGTATGATAAGGAAGGAGAGGCTCTTTCGGGTGCTCCTTCAGATGCCGGAGAGTATACCGTAAAGATTGTATTGGATGAAAGCCTTGCAGGTAAGGTAAAATTCGCAGAAGGAAAGAACAGCTTCAGTTATAAAATTTCTAAAATGAATTTAGCCAATGCAATTATAGGGTTTAATGGAGGGACTGCGCCTGTTTGGACAGGGGAGCCTGTGATGTGTAAGGATTATTCTGTAGGTAACGACAGTTATACGCTGTCGGAGGATACATATGAGCTGCAGTTTGTAGAAGGAAAAAATTGCATAGAGCCGGGCACGGGATATGTAAAGCTTGTTGGAAAGGGACCTAATGTATATGGGGAAAAGGAATTAACATATAATATCAGCAAAGTAAATTTGAAAACGCATTCTGAAATTACGTCTTTTTATGAAGAAATTCAGACAGAGTTTGTATATGACAAAACAGGCAAAAAACCTGAATGGGAGGGGGTAAACGATTTAATCAGCGGAGTTGAGTGTTTAGAATACCGGGACAGTAACAATATAAGACTTAAGGAATTGCCTTCCGATGCAGGAACATATAAATGCTATATGAAGGTAACGGCAAGTGACGAGATTCACTATAATTCATTTTATTATATGCAGGAATATACCATAATTCCAAGAACGCTTGAGGCAGATATAGACATTGAGAAAAGCAAAGTTTATGATACAGCCGACAGTGTGAAAAGTCCTAAGGTTACAATTAATAATCTTGTAGAAGGCGATGATGTAAAGCTGTCGGCAGGAGCAGTCTACGATTCTAAAAATGCAGGCAAAAATAAAGTTATTACCGTGTCATTTACAATGACCGGTCGTGATGCGAAAAACTATGCCGAACCTGATGAATTTACCATAGAAGACGGAGAAATTATTCCAAAGGAAGTTACGGTAGAAAATATAGTTTTACAGTCATATTTTTATAATGGAAGCAATGAGGTTCCTTTAGACGAAGCAACAGTTACCGATATGGCTCACTGGGTTTTAACGGCGTACGGCGCCGTTGATGACATTGCCTTAGATAAATCAGAGGTAAGGGCATTTATGGAAACGCCCGATGCAGGGGAAAATAAAACTGTTACATTTACTGGCCTTAAACTTATAGGTGAGGACAGCGGCAATTATACCTTAGTGGAGCCTAAGTCAAGGGTTACGGTAAGAAAAAAAGAATTTTCCAATGGCTTTTGGGTGGAAATGCCTGATTATGAATATGGAACAACCGTTCCAAAGCCTGTTCTTCTCCGATATGAGGGAGACGGAGATGTTACATATAAATACAGGAAATACGGAAGCGAGGGGGAATACCTTAAATGGGAAAATATAGAACCTGAAACATTAAAGCCCGGCCCATATGAAATAATTGCAGAGGTAACGGGAACCGTAAATTATGACGGAGGAATAACCCGGTACCCTTGTAAATTTAATGTAAACAAGTTTTCTCCAAATCTTAGTGGAACGGAAAAATATGAGAAAAAATATGGCGACGGGTCATTTTATTTGGATGTTATAAGTGATGGGGATGCGCAGTTAAAATATTCCGTTTTCCGAGGAGACAATGTTTTGTCGGTTGATGAAGACGGTAAGGTTACCATTAAAAATGCAGGAGAAGGTGTTATTCTTGTTAAATCAGAGGAGACGGAGCTTTACAGATATGGAAATATTCTTATAACTGTTTCAGTATCAAAAATAAAGGGAAGCTGCTCCGTTTCAATAGAAGGCTGGGAATATAGTCCGGACAATAAAAACTTCAAGGCTCCTGTTCCTGTATCAGAGACTAACGGAACTAATAACGTAACGTATTACTATAAGCTGCGAAAATCAGGAGACGATTCATATTCCAAAGAAATTCCTACAGATGCCGGAGAATATACGGTAAAGGCCGTATTTGCGGAGACGGAAAACTATTGGGAATTGACGGCAACGGCAGACTTTGAGATTACAAAGAAAAATAATCCTGAAAATATGCCAATGGATGGCAGCATGAAAATAGAAGCAACAGGCAGTAAAAATTTGTTAAAGGATATTTCACTGCCGGAGGGCTGGTCATGGAAGGAAGCAGATATGAAGCTGCCTGCCGGAGGTATTATTACGGCAGAGGCCGTATATATGGATATTGTCAATTATGAGAATTATTCTATGTCAGTTGAAATAAGCATAAAAGCTGAAATTATTTCATTGGCAACAGATTATGAATACGTTATCGGCGCAGATACCAAGGCAGTTATTAAATGTACGGGAGAGCTTCCGCTGTTTATTGGTATAGAGATAGACGACATAACTGTAAATCCGTCTTGTTATTTACTGGAGGAAGGCTCAACAGTCATTATACTGCGGGATACTTTTCTGAATACTCTTTCCTTAGGAACACATAAGGTTACGCTTTCCTATCCGGCGGGAGATGTTGAAACGACCTTGGAAGTAAGAGAAAAAGAGAAAGAAGATGAAAGCAAAGATTTGTCTGCAGCAGACACGCCAAATTATGACAGCACTACGTCAGACAGCAATACTCAAAAAAATCCTGAAACAGGAGATGTAAGCATAACTGATATGTATATTTTGTTATTTGTATTAACCGGAATGATTTCCATAATGCTTTTAGCAGGAAGTCAGAAAAAAGTTAAAAATAATATTGACATGAAACTTTAAATCAATTATATTTAAAGATACATATAATTACAGCAACTATTATGAATTAGGCTTGGACATGCTTTTCAATAGTTACAAAACAACAATATACATAAGGAAAGTGAGGATTTGAAATGGGTCAGATAATAGGCGAGGGAATCACATTTGATGATGTATTACTGGTTCCTGCATACTCAGAAGTGACACCAAATTTAGTGGATTTATCAACTAATCTTACAAAGAAAATCAAGCTTAACATACCTATGATGAGCGCCGGTATGGATACGGTTACAGAGCACAGGATGGCTATAGCCATGGCAAGACAGGGCGGTATCGGTATTATTCATAAGAATATGTCAGTTGAGGCTCAGGCGGAGGAAGTAGACAAGGTAAAGCGTTCTGAAAATGGCGTTATAACAGACCCATTTTCATTGTCACCGGAGCATACCCTTGCAGATGCAAATAATCTGATGGCAAAGTTCAGGATATCAGGTGTGCCTATTACGGAAAACGGAAGACTGGTAGGTATAATTACAAACAGAGACCTAAAGTTTGAGACAGACTTTTCAAAGAAAATAAGGGAGTCTATGACCAGTGAGGGGCTTGTTACGGCAAAGCAGGGTATTACACTGGAGGAGGCAAAGGCAATTCTTGCACGCTCAAGAAAGGAAAAGCTTCCTATTGTAGATGATGATTTTAATTTAAAAGGGCTTATTACAATTAAGGATATTGAAAAGCAGATTAAGTATCCCCTTGCGGCAAAGGATGAACAGGGAAGGCTTCTCTGCGGCGCTGCAGTAGGAATTACAAAGAATGTTATGGAGAGAGTAGACGCGCTTGTGGCAGTTCATGTAGATGTAATTGTCATAGACTCTGCCCACGGACATTCAAAAAATATTGTGAATACAGTTAAGGAAATTAAGGCAAAGTATCCGGAGCTTCAGGTTATTGCAGGCAATGTGGCTACTGGAGAAGGAACGAAGGCATTGATAGAGGCAGGCGTTGATGCCGTAAAGATTGGTATTGGTCCCGGCTCTATATGTACCACCCGTATTGTTGCAGGTATAGGAGTTCCTCAGGTAACTGCTATTATGGACAGCTATAATGCAGCTAAGGAATATGGTATTCCTATTATTGCCGACGGAGGCATTAAGTTCTCAGGCGACATGACAAAGGCCATAGCTGCAGGAGCAAATGTATGTATGATGGGAAGTATGTTTGCAGGCTGTGACGAAAGTCCGGGAGAGTTTGAGCTGTATCAGGGAAGAAAGTATAAAGTATACAGAGGTATGGGCTCAATAGCCGCTATGGAAAACGGAAGTAAGGACAGATACTTCCAGACAGATGCAAAGAAGCTTGTTCCTGAAGGCGTAGAGGGAAGAGTGGCGTATAAGGGAACGGTAGAGGATACGGTATTCCAGCTTGTAGGCGGATTAAGGGCAGGTATGGGCTACTGTGGGGCAAAGGATATAGAAACCCTTAAGAATACAGGAAGATTTGTAAAAATTTCTGCCGCATCACTTAAGGAAAGCCATCCTCACGATATCCATATTACTAAGGAGGCGCCTAACTACAGCATAGATGCATAGAAAGTAAATATATATATATAATTAAGAGGAACAGATAACAAGGGATATAATGTTATTTGTTCCTTTTTGCTGTCCTTTAATCTTGGAAATGACAGGCGGATATAATGAGAGAAAATTTTGTTGACAGTTGTTAAAAAAAGTACTATTATCATATATGATAAGTAGGAAAAACTGCATGGAGGAGGAAGAATGTATGAAGATTTCTACAAAGGGAAGATATGCATTGAGGCTTATGCTGGATTTGGCGGTGAATGGGACGGGGCAGCCGGTCAGAGTAAAGGAAATATCAGTAAGGCAGGATATATCTGACAAATATTTAGAGCAGATAATATCTGTTCTTACAAAAGCCGGCTTTGTAATAAGCGCAAGAGGCCCTCAGGGCGGCTACAGGCTGGCAAAGGAGCCGGGGGATTATACTGTGGGAAGCATATTAAGGATTATAGAGGGAAAGCTTTGTCCTGTGGCATGTCTTGAGACAGAGGAAAATACATGCGTGAGAAAGAGCGGTTGTATAACCCTGCCTTTGTGGAAGAAGCTGGACGAGGCAATTAACAGCGTGGTAGATAATGTTACGCTTCAGGATTTAATAGACTGGGATAAGGAAAAGAATGGGAAGGATGTGTAAAGCATGGATAAGGAAAAGGAGTTGTATTTAGATAATGCCGCTACTACGGCTGTGTATCCGGAGGTAGTGGATACAATGCTGCCATATTTTTCAGAATTATATGGAAATCCGTCAAGCATATATGGGTTTGGGGCAAGGTCAAAAAAGGCAGTGGATGAGGCAAGAGAGATTATTGCAAAATCCATAGGGGCAAAAACGGAGGAAATATATTTTACAGCAGGAGGAAGCGAGTCAGATAATTGGGCTCTTGTGGCAATGGCGCAGGCCTATAAGGATAAGGGAAAGCATATTATAACAAGTAAGATAGAGCATCATGCTATACTTCACACATGTGAATATCTTGAAAGGAACGGCTTTGAGGTGACATACCTTGATGTTGATGAAAAGGGCTTTGTAAACCCAAAGGATGTGGAGGCAGCCATAAGACCTGACACCATACTTATTTCCATAATGTATGCAAATAATGAGATTGGCACCATAGAGCCTATAGGTGAAATAGGGAAAACAGCAAGGACACACGGGGTATATTTCCATACGGACGCCGTGCAGGCATACGGACATATTCCTATAAATGTAGATAATGAAAATATAGATATGTTAAGCGCAAGCGCTCATAAGCTTCACGGGCCAAAGGGAATCGGCTTTTTATATATAAGAAAGGGTATAAAGATGGGCTCCTTTATACATGGAGGAGCCCAGGAGAGAAGAAGGCGGGCAGGTACCCATAACGTGCCGGGAATAGTAGGCATGGGCAAGGCGGCAGAGCTTGCCATGGAACATATGAAGGAGAATATGGAGCGTCAGATAAGGGTAAGAGATTATTTTATTGAAAATGTGCAAAAGGAAATACCGCATGTAAAGGTAAACGGAGATTTAAAAAGAAGGCTTCCAAATAATATAAATGTATGTTTCAGATTTATAGAAGGAGAATCAATGCTTATAATGCTTGATATGAAAGGCATATGTGCGTCAAGCGGCTCAGCATGTACATCAGGCTCCTTAGAGCCGTCCCATGTGCTTCTAGCCATAGGACTGCCTCATGAAACAGCTCACGGTTCCTTAAGGCTGACCATATCTGAGGAGACAACCACAGAGGATATGGATTATGTATTAAGAGAGCTAAAGGCAATAGTGGGAAGACTAAGGGACATGTCGCCTTTGTATCAGGATTTTATTTCAAAGAATTAGGGAGGAAGGATATGTATAGTGAAAAGGTAATGGAGCATTTTTCAAATCCAAGAAATGTGGGAGAGATAGAAAATGCCAGTGGCGTAGGTACTGTAGGAAATGCAAAGTGCGGAGATATAATGCGTATATTTCTTGACATAGACAGTGAGACGAAGATAATAAGAGACGTAAAGTTTAAGACCTTTGGCTGCGGGGCTGCGGTTGCTACAAGCAGCATGGCAACGGAGCTTGTAAAGGGAAAAACCATATATGAGGCGTTAAAGGTTACAAACAAGGCGGTAATGGAGGCCCTTGACGGACTTCCGCCAGTTAAAGTGCATTGCTCCCTTTTAGCAGAGGAGGCTATACATGCAGCCTTGTGGGATTATGCAGAAAAGAGCGGAATAGTTATAGAGGGACTTAGTAAGCCTAAGAATGATATAAGTGAAGCTGAGGAGGAGGAAGATTATTAAATAAACGACGCAGTATAATATTGATGTGAAAGATATATGAAGCAGAAAACAAAAGTTAATGTAAAGGAGGTCTATAAAAATGTCTTTAGAAACAGATAAATATAATTTTTTCAAGCCAGGAGAGCAATGGAGGGATACAGACAATAATATAATACAGGCCCATGGAGGGCAGGTACAGCAGCTTGTTTTCACAGATAGTAAAACCGGGGATACCGTAAAAAAATGGATATGGGTTGGGGAGGATAAGTCATCAGGCGCAAGAGGAGGCATTAGAATGTATAGCTCCGACGACCTGCATAATTGGAATTCAGAAGGAATTGTTATGAGGAATGTTCCAAACAGGGAGGCGTTAAAAAGTGATGAATATTTTAAAAATGTGTACGCCGGATACTCAGAGGAACAGCTTGACAATGTTTTTCGCAGTCTGGATGCAGGCAGTGCAATTATTGAAAGACCGAAAATGATTTATAATGAGAAAACCAGACAGTATATTCTTTGGTTTCATGCAGACGGTCCGACTGATACAAGCAATAGCAGTTATGCGGCAGCTTGTGCGGGAGTTGCAGTAAGCGATTATCCGTTTGGGCCATATCGGTTTGTTGACAGATACCGCTTAAATGTATGTCCTGATAATCAAAGGGACATGCATCCCTCAAGCAAAGGAATGGCAAGAGACATGAATCTGTTTGTGGATAAGGACGGAACAGGTTATATAATATATTCAAGTGAAGAAAATCTTACGCTTTATATATCAAAGCTGAATGAGGAATATACGTATCTGGAAACATCACCTGACAAGGCGGTATACGGAAGGGATTTTATAAGGCTTTTTCCGGGAGCACAGAGGGAAGCGCCGGCAGTATTTGAGAGAGAAGGAAAGTACTATTTAATTTCTTCAGGCTGTACAGGCTGGGAGCCAAATCAGGCAAGATATTACAGAAGCGACGCGGTTTTTGGAGACTGGGAAAATATGGGTGACCCTTGTATTGGAGATATGAAGCATACTACCTTTGACACGCAAAGTACATGTGTTTTTAAGGATAGTACGGGCAGATATATTTATATGGGAGACCGCTGGAATAGCAAAAATCTGTCTGATTCCCGATATGTGTGGCTTCCGGTAAAATTTACACAGGATGGCAATATGCTGCTGGAGTGGCAGGATAAATGGTAAGCTGTATAATGCATAAATTTGGAATTGACAACTTAAAAAAATTGTATTAAACTAGCTACAGTTAAAGAGCATTAACACGATGACGAGACGAGTAGGTCTTACAGAAGGAATTACAGAGAGGAATGAGAGCTGAGAACATTCCGTTCCCGTAAGATTGAAGACTACCTCCGAGTGGCCCCAATCCGGTCCGGTGATTACGTTATAATCAAATGAGCGGCAGACAGGCATATGCATCAGGGCATTGCTGTATCTGCAAGTTAAGGTGGAACCGCGATTATTCGTCCTTATGGTACAAATGTACCGTAAGGATTTTTTTATGCACAGGGGCGCACAGGCGAAATTGTTGCTTACGCAACGTGCGCCCCGCACGGCGAGTAGGGAGAAAAACCTTCCCTACTCGATTGGGCAGGAATTTATCCACTCACAATAAAATAACAGAAAGGAATTAAAAAAATGAAAATTACATTAAAAGACGGCTCAGTAAAGGAATATGATAATGCCATGTCAATTATTGACATAGCAAAGGATATAAGCGAGGGACTTGCCAGAGCAGCATGCGCCGGAGAGGTAAATGGAAAAGCAGAGGACCTTAGGACAATTATTAATGATGATGTAAATTTAAGCATATTAACCTTTGACGATGAAAAGGGAAAGGCAGCATACAGACATACATGCTCCCATGTGCTTGCAGAGGCGGTAAAAAGAGTATTTCCTGAGGCAAAGCTTGCCATAGGTCCGTCTATAGATACAGGCTTTTATTACGATTTTGAGCATGAGCCTTTTTCAAGGGAGGATTTAGATAAAATCGAGGTGGAAATGAAAAAGGTAATAAAGGAAAATGCGGAAATAGAGAGATTTGAGCTTCCAAGAGAGGAAGCGATTAAGTTTATGGAGGACAAAAACGAGCCTTATAAGGTAGAGCTTATAAAGGATTTGCCGGAGGATGCAGTTATTTCCTTCTACAGGCAGGGTGAATTTACCGACCTTTGCGCAGGCCCCCACCTTATGAGAACAGGTATTATAAAGTCATTTAAGCTTATCTCTTCGTCAGGCGCATACTGGAGAGGCAATTCCGACAATAAGATGCTTGCCAGAATATATGGTACCGCCTATACAAAGAAGGCAGACTTAGACGCTTATCTTGAGCATCTTGAGGATATAAAGAAAAGAGACCACAATAAGCTTGGACGTGAGATGGAGATATTTACTACCGTTGATGTTATAGGACAGGGACTTCCTCTTATTATGCCAAACGGCGTTATTATAATGAATACTCTTAAGAGATGGATAGAGGACGAGGAGACAAAGAGAGGCTATGTTAGAACCCAGACGCCTCTTATGGCAAAGAGCGACCTTTACAAGATGTCAGGACACTGGGAGCACTATAAGGAGGGTATGTTTGTACTGGGGGATGAGGAAAAGGATGACGAAGTATTTGCCCTCAGGCCAATGACATGTCCTTTTCAGTATTATGTATACAAGGCAAGCCAGAAAAGCTACAGAGACCTTCCGTGCCGCTACGGTGAAACATCTACGCTATTTAGAAATGAGGATTCAGGAGAGATGCACGGTCTTACAAGAGTACGTCAGTTTACTATATCAGAGGGACATCTTATCGTAAGACCTGACCAGATGGTAAAGGAATTTAAGGACTGTATTGCTCTTGCGCAATATTGTCTTAAGACACTTGGAGTGGAGGAGGATGTGACATATCACCTTTCAAAGTGGGACCCTGCTGATACAAAGAAGTATATTGGAGCTCCTGAGGTTTGGGAGGAGACAGAGCAGCATATAAGGGAAATATTGACAGAGTTAAACATTCCGTTTGTGGAGGATGTAGGAGAAGCAGCCTTCTATGGACCTAAGGTAGATATAAATGCAAAAAATGTATACGGCAAGGAAGATACAATGATTACAATTCAGTGGGATGCCCTTCTTGCAGAGCAGTTTGATATGTACTATATTGACGAGAGGGGAGAGAAGGTAAGGCCGTATATTATCCACAGGACGTCTATGGGCTGTTATGAAAGAACTATAGCGTGGCTTATTGAGAAATATGCCGGACTTTTCCCTACGTGGCTGTGTCCTGAGCAGGTAAGGGTACTTCCTATTTCGGAAAAATATGCCGACTATGCAAAGCAGGTAGAGGAGGAGCTTAAGAATAATGATATAAGAGCGTCTGTAGACAACAGGGCGGAGAAAATAGGATTTAAGATAAGAGACGCAAGGCTAAAGAGAGTTCCGTATATGCTTGTTGTAGGCCAGAAGGAGGAGGAAGAAGGAAAGGTATCAGTCAGAAGCCGTTTCTTAGGAGATGAAGGCCAGAAGGATTTAGCTGTATTTATTGACGATATATGCAGGGAAATAAGAGCTAAGGAAATAAGAAAAATAGAGGTTACTGAGGAAAGCAAATAAGGAAAGAGTATATATGGAGAAGAAGGAATTTAAAAGCAAGTGGGAGAATTACTGGTATTATTATAAGTACCATACCCTTGCAGGTATGTTTGTGCTTGTGGTTTTAGTGATTATAGTAATAGCATGCGCAAACAGAACAGGAGAGGTGGAGCTTACTCTGGTGGACACTACGGCGCTTGTTGTTGAGACAAATATGAAGGAAGAAATATATGAGGGCTTTAGCAAAAAAAATAATATTGATAAATCAGGCCTTCTTATAAAAACTCAGGCTGATTATGTGGACGATATTACGGCAGAGAGGACAGGCGCAAAAAGTATAGGAGGAGCCATAGAGAGTGGTGAAATTGACGGTATCTTTGTGTATAGAGGCATAGAGATAAAGGAGGAATACATCGGCGACATAGAGAAAACTCTTCCGGAGGATTTGCTTAAGGAGCTTGAGGAATATCTTATAGGCTATCTCTGTGTCGACGAAAATGGTGAAACCTATAGCTCCGAAACCACGGCAGGTATTGTTGTAAATGATGCAAAACGCTTTGTTGAGACTTATGGTGATGTGGAGGACTATGTGGTTTTGCAGATACCACAAAATTGCAAGCATTTGGAAAACGTGATTTCTTTTGTAAAGTATCTTTTTGATATACAGTAGCTCACGATTATAAGTATTTATAAAAATTTAAAAAGAGTATTCTGCTAACAAAAACAAAACATTGGCAGAATACTCTTTTTAATCAATAATTACTAAAATTTGACTTGTAAGTCTCAGCTAAAGCCGAGACTTTTTTATTCGTACTTCTTCCCCCACAAGCATATACCCTTATCATCCTTTCCGGTAATGGCAAGGGTTGGTTTCCAGAGCTCATAATCCCAGCAAGGAATAACCTTGTATGTCTCTGTGGTATTTGCATATGTAAGAGCAATAGTATATTCATCAACCATCTTCCACTGGGCGTGAATGGAAATACCCATTGAAGCAGTAAAATCAGGCCTAAGCTCCATGGTAATGGATGTCTGTACTCCCTGTGGAACAGTAGGGGTAAGTCTTATACGTTCATACTTTCCAACAATGTCCTCCTCCTTAAGAGGCTGAAGCTTTTCGCCGGAATAAACCTCAGGTGAAGCTAAAGGCCATCCATCCTCCGACCAGAGAATTTTGCGGACATGCATTGTGGAAATATCTCCCCGCTTAAATTCCTTAGGTCTTATATGATGTACAAGATACCATTCATTGTCAAAATCCCTTAAGACAGAATTATGTCCCGGTCCCATATACTGCTGTCCCTCGTGAAAGCCGTATCCGCAGGCAATCATATATCCAACGGTATTGTCAAAATCATCTAAATCCGTCATCGCCCTGTTATTATGGTCAAGGTATGGTCCCGTAACGGATTTGCTTCTGCCTACCCTTATATTGTAGTCACTGTTTAATGAGCCGTAAGATACAAACAGATAATAATATTCTGTATCAGGATTATAAATAATATAAGGACCTTCTATAGCGCCGTCGCACCATAAAGGACGGTGCGCGATACATTCGCCTAAGCCCTCCTCGCCTGCAAGGCCTGTCTCCTTATTAAGCTTAAGGATTCTGATGCCGTCCCAGAACGAGCCGTATACCATATACTGCTGTCCTGTTTCGTTATCTTCTATTATATTGGCATCTATTGCGTTGACAATGCATGTATTATCTGTTTTTACAACTATGCCTCTTGGAACAAACGGTCCTTCTGCGTTATCGGCAACAGCAAGAAAGATGCAGGACTGCTGTACTCCAAAGGAAGAGTTTGAACAGTAAAGACGGTATTCGTTACCTACCTTTACTATGTCGGGAGCCCATATATTTTGTGTGCCTACATGTGCAAAAGCCTCATCAGGAACACCCTCTATCACCTTTCCCATACGCTCCCAGCTTATAAGGTCCTTTGAACGCAGAGCGTCGGCGCCTGTGCCATATACATAATAATTGCCTGACACAGGGTCATGGTAAATGGCTGGGTCATGGGTAAACCAAAGTGAATCAGGTGTCAAGTCAGGATGCTTTCCCGGCTCAAGAACAGGTCTTCCGGCAGGATGCTTTGGCTCCTGCGGAAAAGAAAGATTTTCGTACATAAAGGTTTCCTCCAAAGAATTTTTAAAAAATTTAAAATTATCTTGTACAAATACAAATAATTAATGGCATTATATCATAAATACTGGATTTTGTCGACAGTTTATGTTATAATTGTATAAATTATTTGTACAGGAGGTACATAAAATGTCAACGCCACACAATAACGCAGAAAAAGGAATGATAGCAGGTACGGTTATTATGCCGGGAGACCCTCTTAGGGCAAAATTTATAGCGGAAACATTTCTAACAGAGGTAAAGTGTTTTAATGAAGTCAGAAATATGCTGGGATATACGGGATTATATAACGGGAAGCAGGTATCGGTAATGGGCTCCGGCATGGGGATTCCCTCCATCGGTATATATTCCTATGAGCTTTTTACAGAGTATGGCGTGGATAATATTATCCGTATAGGCTCCGCAGGCTCTTACTGTGAGAAAGCAAAAATATATGACGTTGTTCTTGTTACTGAGAGCTATTCAGAGTCTTCATTTGCAAAAACACAGAACGGCTATGATAAGGACAGGACATATCCGTCAGAAAAGCTTAACGAGAGCCTCAGAGAAAGCGCGAAGGGTCTTAATATTCCTCTTATTGAGGGCTGCGTTCATTCCTCTGACGTATTTTACAGAGCGGGGGACAGGGATTATTTTAAGAAAATACATGAGAATAAGGGATGTCTGGCGGTAGAGATGGAAAGCTTTGCATTGTTTCATAATGCTTCTGTGTGCAATAAGAACGCATCATGTCTGCTGACCATATCGGATTCCTTTGTTTCAGGGGAGGTCACTACAGCCAAGGAGCGCCAAAGGTCGTTTACCGACATGATTATGGTGGCGCTAAACAGCGTAGCTTAAAAAGATAAAATCACGGGAAGATATTTATTTATATGTAATATTTTTCATTGTTTTTGCATATATTAAAGCGGAATGCTTTTTAAGAGGTACCGGATGAGTATAAGAGAACAGCTTGAGGAAAATGAATATAGGATTTTAAGTCCATATGCATCCCACAGCAGGGAAACCATGGGCAGGGACAGGGAGGAGAGCCTGTGCGATATGAGGACGGAATATCAGCGTGACAGAGACCGTATTATCCACTGCAAATCCTTTAGAAGGCTTAAGCATAAGACTCAGGTGTTTCTTGCGCCGGAGGGGGACCACTACAGGACAAGGCTTACACATACTCTTGAGGTATCCCAGATTGCCAGAAGCATATCAAGGGCCCTAAGGCTTAATGAAGATTTAACGGAGGCCATTGCTTTAGGTCATGACCTTGGTCATACTCCCTTTGGACATGCAGGGGAGAGAGCCTTAAATGACATATGCAGCTTTGGCTTTACCCATTATGAACAGAGCGTGCGTATAGTGGAGAAGCTGGAGAAGGACGGCAGGGGGCTTAATCTTACAAGGGAAGTCAGGGACGGCATTTTAAATCACAGGACAAGCGGTCATCCGTCAACACTTGAGGGAAAGGTAGTAAGGCTTTCAGACAAGATTGCATACATAAACCATGATATAGACGATGCCATACGGGCAGGTATACTGAGTGAGAATGATATACCGCAGGAATACAGGAGTATACTTGGTGAAAATACAAAGACAAGACTTGATACCCTGATTCATGATATTGTAAGGAACAGTCAGGACAGGGAGGATATTATAATGTCAGACAGGGTAGGAAACGCAATGCAGGAGCTGAGGACATTTATGTTTAAATCCGTATACACCAATCAGTTAGCAAAAGGACAGGAAAAAAAGGCAGAAAGCATGATTAAAGATTTGTACAGATATTATATGTCAAATCAGGATTTACTGCCTGAAGAATATAAGTATCACATAAATGAACTTAACGAGGAGCCGGAGAGAGTTGTGTGCGATTACATTGCAGGAATGAGCGACCAGTATTCGGTTATGAAATTTGAAGAGCTTTTTGTACCTACATTTTGGAAGGAAAGACAATAGATGTATTATTCAGATGATTTGATTGAGGAAGTAAGAGCGGCAAATGATGTGGTTGACGTTATATCGTCATATGTAAAGCTGACGAAAAAGGGAAGCTCCTATTTCGGGCTTTGTCCTTTTCACAATGAAAAGTCGCCTTCATTTTCCGTATCGCCGGGAAAGCAGATGTACTATTGCTTTGGCTGCGGCGAGGGTGGAAATACCATTTCCTTTATTATGAAATACGAAAACTATACGTTTCAGGAGGCAGTTAAATATCTGGCAGACAGGGCCGGCATAAGGCTTCCTGAGGTGGAGGCAACACCGGAGGAGAAAAGAAAGGCAGGAATAAAGTCTGTTATTCTTGATATAAATAAGGAGGCGGCCCTGTATTTTTATAAGCTTTTAAAGGGCGGTAAGGGGCAGCGCGGCTATGAATATTTAAAAGCCAGAGGCTTAAGTGACGATACCATAAAAGCATTTGGTCTTGGATATTCTTCAAATTATAAGGATGATTTGTACCGTTATATGAGAGGCAGGGGATATGACGACAATATTCTAAAGGAGACAGGGCTTTTTACATTTAGTGAGCGTGGAGTTTTTGATAAGTTCAGCAATCGTGTTATGTTTCCAATAATGGATGTAAACAGCCGTGTTATAGGCTTTGGCGGAAGAGTAATGGGGGAGGGAGAGCCGAAATATTTAAATTCTCCCGAGACCTTAGTATTTGACAAGGGAAAAAACCTTTATGGCATGAATATAGCCAGAATGTCAAAAAAGGGAAGTATTCTTATATGCGAGGGTTATATGGATGTTATATCCCTTCATCAGGCAGGCTTTGACAATGCGGTCGCATCCCTTGGAACTGCCCTTACGTCAAGGCAGGCGTCTCTTATAAAGAGATATTCAAATAACGTATATTTAACGTATGACAGCGACGGGGCGGGAGTAAAGGCGGCTCTCAGGGCAATACCTATATTTAAGGAGGCAGGCTGTACCCTTAAGGTGATAAATATGAAGCCATATAAGGACCCTGACGAATTTATAAAAAATAAGGGAGCAGAAGCCTACGAGGAAAGAATAGAAAAGGCGAGAAACAGTTTTCTTTATGAAATAGACAGAATGAAGGAAAATACAGATATGGACAGTCCGGATGCAAAAGCATCATTTTATATAGACGTGGCAAGAAAGCTTTTATCATTTAGCGACGAGCTGGAGAGAAATGTATATATAGACACAGTAAGCAGGGAGTTTTTCATACCAAGGGAGGCGTTAGAGCAGTCCGTAAGGCAGCAGGCGCTGACATATAAGGGTGAGGACTCTTTGAAAAGGCAGGCTGATTATGACAATAAAAAGCGAGAGAAAAAAACCCCAGAGGAAAAAATAAACGACGGAATAAAAACCTCCCAGCGGCTTCTTCTTACATGGCTTATAGAGGAGCCGGAGCTTTATGAAAAGATAAAAGGTATCGTAGGGGCAGATGATTTTGAGGATGAGATTTACCATAAGGCAGCCGGGATGATAATTGAACAGCTTGAAAACGGAGAAAAGCCCACGCCGGCAAAGGTGGTTAATTTATTTACGGATGAGGAGGAGCATAAGGTAGTAGCCTCTCTTTTTAATACACAGCTTGCGGAAAGCCTTAAGGGAGCGGAGAAGGAAAAGGCAGTAACGGACACGGTCAGAAAGGTTAAGGATTACAGTCTGACAAAGGCAATAAAGGCTGCGACAGACGGAAGGGAAATGCAAAGATTAATGATGGAGCATAGCGCATTAAAAACTCTTTTTATACATTTATATTAATGTGAATATGAATTGGAGGATACAGCAATGGAAGATAACAAGAAGTTTTTGGAGGAAGGGCTGGAAAGGCTTTTAAAGGATGCCTTGAAGAACAGCAATGAGATAGAGTATGAGCATATAAAGGATTATTTCAGCGAGAGTTTGGATGATGCCGCATACGAAATTATCATGGACGAGCTGTCAAAAAATAATATAGACGTTCTTACCATACCTGAAAAAGAAATAGAGGATATAGACAACATAAAAGAAGAGCAGATTCTCCTTGATGATATTGATGAAGAAAAGGCAATGCAGGAAATGGAAAAAATAGAGGAGGAGGTAATTGACCTTGAAAGCATTGATTTGTCCGTTCCCGAAGGAGTAGGAGTGGACGACCCGGTGCGGATGTATTTAAAGGAAATAGGAAAGGTGCCCCTTTTGTCAACGGAGGACGAGATTGAACTGGCAAAAAGAATAGCTGAAGGAGACGAGGAGGCGAAGGACAAGCTTGTGGAGGCAAATCTCAGGCTGGTGGTAAGCATAGCCAAGAGATATGCGGGCCGTGGAATGCAGTTTTTGGACCTTATTCAGGAGGGAAATATGGGACTTATAAAGGCGGCGGAAAAATTTGATTACCGCAAGGGCTATAAGTTCAGCACCTATGCCACATGGTGGATAAGGCAGTCTATAACACGCTCCATTGCAGACCAGGCAAGGACAATAAGAATCCCTGTTCATATGGTTGAGACAATAAACAGGCTTATAAGAACGTCAAGACAGCTTTTGCAGGAGCTTGGCAGGGAGCCGCAGCCTGAGGAGATAGCAGAAAGGCTTAAAATGCCTGTGGAAAAGGTGAGAGAAATAATGAAGATGGCTCAGGAGCCTGTATCCTTAGAAACGCCTATAGGCGAGGAGGAGGATAGTCATCTGGGAGATTTCCTAAAGGATGATAAGACGGCGACGCCGGTAGACGCCGCATCATATATGCTTCTCAGGGAACAGCTTGGAGAGGTTATGAATTCCCTTACGGAAAGGGAAAAGCAGGTGCTTATCTTAAGGTTTGGCCTTGCAGACGGCAGGGCAAGAACTCTTGAGGAGGTAGGCAGGGTATTTGAGGTCACAAGAGAAAGGATAAGGCAGATAGAGGCTAAGGCCCTTAGAAAGCTAAGGCATCCAAGCAGGAGCAAGAAGCTTAAAGATTATTTGGAGGAATAGCATATGGAGATGTCTGCAAGATTAAAGCTTATAGCCGGGTTTGTAACGGAGGGCTATGTTGTGGCAGATATAGGGACAGACCATGGATATATACCAATCTGGCTGATTAAGGCAGACAGGATACCGAGGGCCATAGCAATGGATATAGGAAAGGGGCCCCTTGAAAGAGCACAGGAGAATATTAAGCAATACGGGTATGAGGACAGAATAGAGACAAGACTTTCAGACGGACTAAAGGAGCTTAGGGAGAATGAGGCGGACAGCGTGGTTATTGCAGGCATGGGAGGCCCGCTGATTGTAAGTTTGCTTGAAGCGGGGAAAACAGCCCTTAATACGGTGAAGGAGCTGATTCTTTCACCCCATACGGATATATATCTTGTTCGTCATTATCTTATTGAAAACGGATATGACATAGTGAGAGAAGAAATGGTGTATGATATGGGTAAATATTATACTGTAATGAAGGCTGTACACACGGAGGATAAAAGAGTAAAGAGCCTGTATGACAGGGATAAGTATAATTATATATATGGAAGACTGCTGCTTATGGAGAGAAGCAGTGTGTTTATGGGCTTTATAAAAAATGAAAAGGACAAGCTGTCTGTTATTTTTGAAAATCTTTCAAGAAGTGAAGGAGCAGACGAAAAAAAACAGGAGATAAGAGAGCGGCTTAAGTATATTAACGGATTGGAGGAGATACATAATGGACTTAATACATATAACGGTAGACGGGGTTGAAAGGGAGTGCGAAAAGGGAACAGTACTGGAGGCTGTAGCAAAGGACAGACAAAAAGACTATAGCTGCGACATAGTATTGGCAATGGTTGACGGTAAGCTGTCAGAGCTTACAAAGGTATTAAACGAGGACTGCGACATAAAATTTATCGGAACCGATACGGTATGCGGAATAGAGACATACCGCAGAAGCGTTGTTCTGCTTATGATAAAGTCATTTTATATTGTGTGCGGGGAGGAAAACATAGAAAAGCTTCTTGTGGATTATTCCCTTAGCAAGGGCTATTACTGCGAGCTGTACGGAAAAGTAAGAATAAGCGAGGAGCTTTTAAGAAGGGTAAAGGAGCATATGGAAAGGCTTGTGGAGCAGAATGTTCCTATTGTAAAGGAAACCTTAAGCACAAGGGATGCAGTGGAGCGTTTTAGAAGACATAAAATGTATGATAAGGAAAAACTCTTTAAATTCAGGAGAGGCTCAAATGTAAATGTATACAGAATAAACCGATTTGAGGATTATTTTTATGGCTATATGGTGCCAAGCACAGGATATCTTAAGTATTTTGACTTATACTGCTATGATGAAGGCTTTGTGCTCCAGCTTCCTGTTAAGGAAAATCCTTCTGTTGTTCCGGAATTTAAGCCCCAGCATAAGGTGTTTAACGTGCTGAAGGAGGCAAGCGCATGGGGAAGAATGATGGATATAGAGACGGTAGGCGCCTTAAACGAACAGATATCGGAGGGAAAGATAAAGGATATAATACTGGTGCAGGAGGCGCTTCAGGAAATGAAGATAGCGCGTCTTGCGTCGGATATTTTAAATAGAAAAGACACAAAATTTATTATGATAGCAGGCCCTTCCTCCTCAGGAAAAACCACCTTTGCAAAGAGGCTGTCCATACAGCTTACAGCCCACGGCATGAAGCCTCATACCATAAGTGTGGATGATTATTTTCTCAACAGGTGCGATACGCCGAGAGACGAAAACGGAGATTATAATTATGAAATATTAGAGGCTCTTGATGTAAAGCTTTTTAATGAGGATATGACAAATCTCATGGAGGGAAAAGAGGTAGAGATTCCAACCTTTAATTTTCATACGGGAAAGAGAGAGTATACAGGTAAAACATTAAGGCTTGGAGTGGAGGACATTCTTATAATAGAGGGTATACATTGCCTTAATGACAGATTGTCATACTCACTGCCAAAGGAAAGCAAGTTTAAAATTTATATAAGCGCCCTGACGCAGCTAAATGTAGACGAGCACAACAGAATAGCTACCACAGACGGCAGGCTTATAAGAAGAATGGTGCGGGATGCAAGGGACCGTTCAACTACTGCGGAGGAAACCATTGCCAGATGGGCGTCAGTGAGAAAGGGAGAGGAAAATTGTATTTTCCCATATCAGGAGGAGGCAGACGCAATGTTTAACTCTGCGCTTATATATGAGTTAGGCGTGCTGAAGCAGTTTGCAGAGCCTTTATTATTTAATGTGCCTGTTGACAGTCCTCAGTATCAGGAGGCAAAAAGGCTGCTTAAGTTTCTTGATTATTTCCTTACGGTAGACACTGAACTGATTCCGGCAAATTCATTAATAAGAGAATTTATAGGGGGAAGCGTATTTTATCGTTAAGTCTGCCATAAAGAAAAAGCGGCGTAAATTAAGAATATAAATTAAGAAATACGTTGGAATATCGGCAGAAAAATGGTATAATTGCCTTAGAGAGAAACCGTAACTAATGATGGAGGTATGTAAGAATATGGGTGTAATAAATTTATTACAGCATAGATATAAAAAAAGCAGTATTAGTCATTCCCTGAGAAAAGCGCTGAGTAACGGAGAGATAAAGGTATTTTACCAGCCAAAGATTGAGGCAGGCTCTACAAGGGTGGTAGGCGCAGAGGCGCTGGTACGCTGGCAGAAGCCGGACGGCTCATTTATTTATCCTGATATGTTTATTCCTGCTCTTGAGGAGAACGGAAGTATAGTTGAACTGGATTTTTTTGTATATGAGCAGGTATTTAAGAAGCTACATGAGAGGGTAAGGGAGAGAAAGCCTATTGTTCCTGTTTCCATGAATGTGTCAAGAGCGCATTTGGAGGATGGAAGGATTTATAATTACATAAGAAATCTGTTTAAAAAATATCATGTGCTTCCTAAGTATACTGAATTTGAACTGACAGAAAGCATGTATGTGCAGAATATAGATACAATCTTTGCCGTAGTAAAGGAGTTTAGGGAAAAGGGAGGCAGAATATCAATGGATGATTTCGGCTCCGGATATTCTTCGCTGAATCTGCTGACGGATTTGCCTATCGACACTCTTAAGGTGGACAGGGTGTTTTTAAAAAGCGACCATTTAAATGAAAATGAAAAAACTGTTTTGTCATGTGTGCTTGAGATGGCAAAAAAGCTGCATATGGATGTTGTGTGTGAAGGAGTGGAGACAGACGAGCAAAGCAGGTTTTTAAGCCTCTTAGGCTGTGATATGTTTCAGGGCTTTTTATATGCAAAGCCACTCCCTGAAAATGAATATTATTCATATTTAGAGGCTCATCTGGAGACAGAAATAAATGAGGTGCATTTTAGCTTTGACGGACATTTAAAGGATGATACAGGCAAATATGAGGGTATTGTGCTTGGTGACAATATAACGTTTTGCGATGGGCCTGCAAAGGGAATGTCAGGGCTTCATTTTGGAGGCGGGGAGCCTATGCATAACAGCGTAGAGCTGCCGGTAGAGCTGTTAAAAAATGACAGCTTTTCTATTAATATGTGGATTAAGGAGGAGTATGCCAGATTATGGACAAGCGCATATTATGTGGGCTATGAGAATGGCTTTTGCAGTATTATGCCAAGAGGCTGGGATATGAAGCTTAATTTCAGAATTAAGGATGCGTCAGACCATGACGGGTGGTATGATACGGGAAACCAGACAATAAAATCGCAGGAATGGATTATGGTTACAGCCTGCTATAACAGCGCCAATCATGTGTCAACCGTGTATATTAACGGTGAGAGAACAGGTCTTATTAATGATGTTATTAATCTTATAAGTCCTAAAAATATTTTAATAGGCGGAGACATTTATGCCAAGGGCTTTGAGGGCTGCGTATCAGATTTAAGAATTTTTGACCAGGCCCTTTCCTTTGAAGCAGTAAAGAGAATGTATGATAAAGTAAAGGAAAAACAAAAAAATTCCTCTCAATGGCAGCAGGGAAGCAGGCAGGGAGAAAAGCTGATAAATAAGAGAATACCTTTGGAGGAATTACATTATTCATTAAACGGAAACCTAGAGGAAGCGTCAGGAAGGCCGGAGCTTAAATATAATGGTCAGGAGCTTGCTTTTGAAGAAGGACCATGGGAGGGAAGCCTTGGAGTAACCCTTAAGGGCGGCAATATAAAAGAAAATGTATTGATTGTGCCAGAGCTTCCTGAGCAGATGGACGGCTATACCATATCCTATTGGATTAAGGACGAAAACCCAAGACCGTGGGTAAGCTCCTTTTATGCAGGTACTAAGCATGGCTTTATGTCAGAAATTCCTTTAACCGCAGACGGAAAAAGCATGTATCGTCTTAAGGACACCCTTAGAGAAACAGAGTGGAGAGATACAATCTGGGAAAGGTTTATGGACAAGGGAAAATGGCATCATATAGTGCTTATATACCAGAAGGATATCAGAATGATAGCTCATTATGTAGACGGAAAATCAAATGGAATAAAGGATGACTGCTTTGATATAGGGGAGATTACGCAAATGATATTTGGCGGAGACGTGTTTACAATGAGCTTTGAGGGCGCTATTGCAGATATTCATATTTATAATCAGCCCCTTGAAATAGAGGCTATATTGGAACGGACCGTAAAATGACAGAGAAAATAAAAAGTCTGGCTTTATTATTTATGGCAACAATAATATGGGGTTTTGCATTTGTTGCTCAAAGTAAGGGAATGGATTATGTGGGAGGTTTTACCTTTAACTGCTTAAGGTGTATTCTTGGCGGAGCGGTTTTAATTCCTGTTATTTTCCTGTGGGATAAAAATAAAAAAGGTACAAAAGGCAAAAATGAAATAAAGAGTGACAGAAAAAAGCTGCTTACAGGAGGCTTGTGCTGCGGAGCTTTTTTATGTGTGGCTTCAAATCTGCAGCAGTTTGGAATAAAGTATACGACAGTGGGAAAAGCAGGCTTTATCACAGCCATGTATATAGTTATAGTGCCTGTGGCAGGGCTTTTTTTAAAAAGGAAAGCCGGAAAATTTGTATGGCTGGGAGTGGCGTTTGCAGTAGCAGGACTTTATCTTTTGTGTATAAATGAAGATTTTTATATAGGAAAGGGAGATTTGCTGGTGCTTGGCTGCGCTGTGGTTTTTTCGGGACATATACTTTGTGTGGATTATTTTTCGCCCCTGGTGGACGGGGTAAAGCTTAGCTGTATACAGTTTTTTACATGCGGCATTTTATCAGGTATACCAATGCTTATATTTGAGGATGTAAGTCTTAAGGATATAGCCGGCTGCAGCGTCCCTTTATTATATGCAGGAATAATGTCATGTGGAATAGGATATACGCTTCAGGTTATAGGACAAAAAAATATAAATCCAACTGTGGCTTCTATGGTATTTTCACTGGAAGCTGTATTTTCCTTATTGGCAGGCTGGCTCATATTAGGTCAGAGTATGTCGGAAAGGGAAATTGCAGGCTGTGTGGTTTTGTTTGCGGCAATAGTGCTGGCGCAGCTTCCTGATAGAAAGAACAAAAGTTAAATATTTTTTATACCCTTTTTTTATGCGGTTGTATTAATTATAAAAGCTGCCCTTCTTAAAAAACATGGTAAATATATGCTTAACCGGAAGGATTATTTTATATTTTACCTGTATTTTTAGAAGGGCAGCCCTTTTTAGAGTACGTTCTTTTCTTCACAGTATTTACATCTGTATATCTGTTTTTCCTCATCTGTAAGTATAAATACCTGCTTAAGCTCCTGCTCGATAGACGTGATGCACCGTGGATTCTTGCATTTTAACACGTTATAAACTACCTTTGGCAGCGTAAGCTTTTTCTTGTCAACGATTTCACTGTTGTGAATTATATTTACTGTTATATTGTGGTCTATAAATCCCAGAATATCAAGATTAATAACGTCTATGGGACATTCTATTTTTATAATGTCCTTTCTTTCCATCTTATTGCTCTTAGCGTTTTTTATAATGGCTACCTGACAATCAAGCTTGTCCAGCCCAAGGTAGCTGTATATCTGCATTGCCTTTCCTGCCTGAATATGGTCTAATACAAAGCCTTCCTTTAAGCTTCCAACATTTAACATATACTACCTCCCGTTAATCTACATGAATATCTAACAATGTGAGAATGAGAGCCATTCTTACATATACGCCGTATTGTACCTGCTTGAAATAAGCTGCGCGAGAATCATTGTCTATCTCTACTGATATTTCGTTTACACGAGGAAGAGGATGAAGAATGTACATATCCTCCTTTGCGTTTGCAAGCTTTTCGGAATCCAGAATATAGCTGTCCTTAAGTCTTATATAATCCTCCTCGTTAAAGAAACGCTCCTTCTGGACTCTTGTCATATAAAGGATATCAAGCTTCGGAATAGCATCCTCCAGCTTAGAAACCTCCTCATATTCAATGTGCTTCTCGTCAAGAACCTCCTCACATATATAGCTTGGCAGACGCAGCTCATTTGGTGATATAAGAACAAATTTAATATTGGAATAGCGGGACAGGGCGTTTATAAGAGAATGAACAGTTCGTCCAAACTTAAGGTCGCCGCATAAGCCGATGGTAAGATTTTCAAGCCTGCCCTTTAAGGAGCGGATAGTCATAAGGTCTGTAAGCGTCTGTGTAGGATGCTGATGACCGCCGTCTCCGGCATTTATAATAGGGATGCCTGAATGTTCGCTTGCGACTAATGGAGCGCCTTCCTTAGGATGACGCATAGCGCATATGTCTGCATAGCATGAAACTACCCGAATGGTATCGGCAACGCTTTCACCTTTTGATGCTGAGCTGGATGCAGCAGAAGAAAAACCTAGTACACTTCCTCCAAGATTTAACATAGCTGCTTCAAAGCTTAATCTTGTACGGGTGCTAGGTTCGTAAAATAATGTGGCAATTTTTTTGCCCTTACATGCCTCTTTATATTTATCAGGGTTTTTCTCAATATCGGCTGCTAAATCCAGCAAATTTGAAAGCTCGTCCACTGAAAGGTCTAAAGGACTGATTATATGTTTCATTTGGCACCTCCGTTTTTGTAAAAATATTGTCTGAATTGCGACGTATTTATGATAGCACAGTTGAGGAATAAAAACAATAAAATGTTATAAGTTAGTTTGCTGATAAAATACCAAAATATTAAATAAATATTAAATACTTTACAAAAGTAATAACATAGTGTATAATATAATTATCTTGAATCAGACAGTTCCTTATGGTTTTCATACAGGAGGTGGCATAGATTAAAAAGGCAAGATACATTGGTATACTAGGCTATGATACGCTTGATTTTTCGGTTTATTTAAGTATGATGCTTAGAAATCTTCAGTATGATGTCATTGTGGCTGACACTTCATGCAAGGCAAGATTTTTCTTTCAGCAGGATTCCTGCGATTATTCCTATAAGGATATTTATTTTTATAAAGGCGATATTAATGCTTTAGACAGAGAAGCAGATTTTATTTTTGTGCTTTCAAAAAAGCTGCAGCAGTCTTTCTTTGATTTATGCGACAGCGTATATGCAGTGTCAGATAATTCATTTGGTATGTCCGAGTATATAAAGAATATTATACGGGACAGCAGAAAGCTGGATGGAGTTATTTTCCGGGATGTTACTGATAACGGCGTTACGGGCAGGTATGTGGTAAATCATATTATAAAGGATGATTATCTTATAAAGCTTTTGAAAAAGGGATATGTATATGAGATTGCTGATGATGCCATAGACAGGGAATATAAGATATCCATGTCATATGAGGGAATCAGCAGCTTTAAAAGACTTTCGGAAGGCTTTTCAAAGGTGCTGATAAAAATTGCAAAAAGACTTACAGAGGCCAGGGAGCAGGATATTGAAAAGGCTTTATCGAGAGCAAGGGAGGGAAAGATAATTGAATATAGCATTTTGGAGTAATGTGGCGGGAAGAAGCGCCACATCAGGAAATATGCTGGCAGTGGGGATAATGACATCCGTGCTGTATTCACTGAACACCGTTATGGTGCAGACTGATATGAGAAGTAAACCCATAGAGGAAATATTTGAGGGCAGAAGAAATGATTATATGATACATGAGGACTACAGCTTTTATAACAGGAAGGGTATGAATGAGATTATAGACAGGTCAAAGCTTAATCTTTTAAACAGAGAGACTGTTGAGACAAATATGGTAAACGTTAAGCAGACAAATCTTTATTATATACCTGCGGCGAGAGGAGATATGGAAAATGACAGCATAGATTCAGTTAATGCATATAAGATGCTTATGGAGCTGTTAAATGATATAAGCGACGTTAATATGTGGGATTTATCGAACGGAAGCTGTCTTTCCTCAAACTCAATTATTGATAAGTGCGATGTTGTAGTTATAAACATAAGTCCTGACCCTGTGAATGTTTTACTTCCGGATGATGAGAGAATATTAAATAAAGCAGTTTTTCTTATAGGAAAATATGACGGATATTCCAGAAAAAGCGTAAAGCAAATATGCAGGGAATATGGGATATCAAAGAGAGAGGTAGGAGTTATACCTTATAATATACGATATCATGACGCCATCTATGACGGAAAGGCTGTTCCCTTTATAATGAAAAATATATTTTCCAAAAAGCAGGACGCTAATTTTGATTTTATAAACAGCCTTTTTAAAGCTACAAATATCATATTAAGAAAGGCAGAGGTAAAGGGAATTGAACAATGAGTATGATATATCGTCAATAGTGACGGCTGTAGAAAAAAAGATAAACGAGACCCTTAGGGCAAATCTCTATGAAGCAGGTCTTGGGGAGGAGGATATAAGAAGGCTTAGGAATAAGAGAAACGAGCTGAAAAATGCGCTGGCAAACTGCGGTGTGGGAGATGTAAATGCAAAGGCCTATGTAAAGGATATTATAAGGGATATCTTTGTAAACAGGCTTAAATACGATACAGGCTCATATAACAGGATAATGCCCTTTGACAGCAGCATAAGGCTTTCACCGGAGGAAAAGTTTGATATTCTCTTATATTTATATAAGGGCGAATATGAATCCGGCGCATTGGAGGAGCTTGTGAAAAAATCAGGGGTTTTGGAGGAAAACATTTATGAGACAGGCTGTGATATAGATAAAAATGACATAGAAGCATTATATGAAAAGGAAGGGGTACATCTTAAGGATAATGAAAAGCTGGATATTATCGTACAGAAAATATACAGCGCCTACAGAGGTCTTGGAGTTGTAGATGAGATAAGGGATATGAAGATAGACGGGGTATCGGGAGGAGTGTCAGGACAAAAAGACGGTTATGACTCTGTATGGATATTTTATAGGGGTATAAACATTCACCTTTCCTTTCTGTCATTCGGGACAATGGAGGAGCTTGAGAGGGTATGCATGAACATATACCGCTATGGAAATCCGGGACAGCTTTCAAAGGCAAAGGGCTACATTATAGGAGAGATGAAGGACCATTCAAGGGTAGTGGTGGTCAGACCGCCTTTTTCAGAGAGCTTTGCTTTTTTTGTAAGAAAGTTTGACACAATAGATAATAAGGAAATGGAAGAGCTAATAACAGACAGAGGGAAGGAGCTGCCTATTGATGTTATAAGGTGGATAGTAAAGGGGTGTCAGGTAGCGGCAGTGACAGGGGCGCAGGGAAGCGGCAAGACAACGCTGCTTATGTCAATGATAAGGTATATTTCACCTATGTATACTCTTAGAATACAGGAATCAGCCTTTGAGCTTCATCTAAGGGATATATATAAGGACAGAAATATACTTACTTTCAGGGAAACAGAGTATATAGACGGACAGACAGGTCTTGACGTTCAGAAGAAAACTGACGGAGCGGTGAACATACTGGGAGAGGTGGCAACCATAGAGGTGGCGGCATATCTTATACAGATGTCGCAGGTAGGCTCGATTTTTACCCTGTTTACACATCATGCAAAAACTACGGACAGCCTTATAAAGTATATGAGAAACAGCCTTTTGTCCTGCGGCTTGTTCCGTGATGAGAAAATAGCAAAGGAGCAGGTAATAGAGGCTATAAGATTTGACATTCACATGGAAAAGGATATAAACGGACACAGGTACATAGAAAGAATATCAGAAATAGGGGCAGACGACAGCGCTGACGGCTATTATATTTCAGATATAGTTGTATATGAGAATAACCGCTATATAAGAAAGGGCAGCTTTTCAAGGAAGGTCTGTGAAATGATATCAAAGCATTTAGACAGTAACGAAAGGGAGCAGTTTAATGAAAAATATTGTGTATAGGATAAGCCGCCGTTTTTTTCTCACTGCTGCCATAACAAAAAGGATTGAGCATAGAATAAGGCTTTTATATCCGGCGGACAGGTATTCAATTATAAAAAGAACAGAAGTATATCTGATAAAAATATATATTCTTTCTCTTGCAATAGGGGCGGGTATGCTTATTTTTGCAGATTTTTCCCTGTATTACGGATGTCTTGTAGCGGTAATAGTATATGTGATGATTTTATCTCATGTAAATACACAGCTTGGAAAGCAGGAGGTAAGGCTTTTATCAATGTTTGAAGGCTTTATATCCGAGGTGCATTTTCATTATCAGTTTAATGGCATGCTGTATGAGGCGGTAGAAAAGGCAATAGAGAAGGTGCCATACGATATGGCTGTACACGGACAGCTTATACTGAATCACTTAAAAGGCGCGTCCCAGGGAGAAAATGAGGATTACAGGGATACGGCGCCAAATAATCTTTTTCTTACGTTTTATTCATTGGGAATGACAGTCTTAGCTTATGGAGACAAGAGTACAAAAACTGGCTCAGTCTTTTTAGATAATCTGGGGTATCTTAAGGAAAGCGTTTATTTGGAAATATTAAAAAGAAACAGGCTTGAAGCGCAGTTTAAAGGCTTGTCGGCAGTTACCATACTTCCGGTCTTTTCAATAAAGCTTATAGAGCTTTGGGCAACATCAAATATGCCGGAGCTCAGATATTCCTATGAGGGGCTTATGGGTATCATTACCACTGTTTTTTTATCACTTATGACGGCAGGTATATACAAGGTTATTACAATATTGAGAAATCCCTGCAGAAACAGGGAATACAGGACAATGTGGGCAGAATGGCTTCTTGACAGGGAAATTATCAATTATATGATTTTAAGGCTGATAAGAGCTGCGCCAAAATCGTCTGAAAAAATAAATAATCTGCTTAAATCTGTGGCTTATCCGTATAACATAAGGGAATTTGAAATAAGAAGAATTTGTTTTTCTCTGATATCATTGCCTATAGCCTGCGCTGCTGCCTTAAGCACCGGCTCTGCCTTAAGTATAAGCGTTATCATAGCTGTATTGTCAGGTGTAATAGTGTTTAAGCTTCCATATTTTAAGATAGCGCTGCAGCGTCAGCTTATGATAATGGACAGCGAGGAGGAGATAGTAAGGTATCAGTCTGTTATACTTATGCTTATGCATATGGATAGAATAACAGTAGAGGAGATTTTAAAGCATATAAGGGATTATGCCGTCATTTTTAAGGATGAAATCGAAGGTATGATAAATGGATTTTCCTATGCAGGCATGAGAGTTTTTAGCAACGTAAAGGAAAATACAGGCTTTATGCCATTGGAAAAGCTGATGGACGGCTTTCTTGCGGCAGATATGCTTGGAATTGAGCAGGCATTTTCCGGTATGGAAAAGGACAGGAACTATTATGTGGAAAAGCATAAGCAGGAAAATGAGGAAATAATAACAAAAAAATCAGTTATTGCCAAGGCTATGGCGTTTATACCATTATGTCTTGTCATACTGGTCAAGCTTATTCTTCCGTTTGTTTTGGAGGGAATGAAACAGCTATCAAATACAGGAATGTAAATATAATAAGGAGGAAATTAAAATGGAAAATTCTTTAAAGGGACTTATACTGGCAGCAGGAACTATTATTACATGTGTGGTTATATCGCTGGGATTTTTTATATCCAGGGAGGCAAAGGAAACGGCGGCAAATGGAGCAAACCAGATAAACAAGCTTAATTCCGAATTTGTGGAAAGTGACAAAATTATATATGACGGAGCCATGGTATCAGGAAGCGAGGTTGTAAACGTCATAAAGAAAATGAAGACTGATGAGGTAGGAATACTTGTGGTTACAAATAAATCGTCAAATTATTACGGATATGAGTTTGACACTTCATCAGGGGATTTAATAAAAAAGACAGCAAGCGACTATGAGGAAGCATGTGTCAGCACAAATAAAAAATACATAAATCCATATGCAAATTTCCAGGGTAAGGTTATAAGAGACCAGAATGATGTGATTACAGGTATAATGTTTACACAGTAGCAGAAAGGAGTTAAATGGAGGAAACATATAGTCTTTTAAAGCAGTATCTTGGTATTGGAATGTTTATTCTGGCAGTTACCCTGTTTTTAAATTATATATCCGCTTACAATGAAACCTTTGATAAGCTTTTAGACAGGGCTGTGAGAGATACTGTTATTGTTGAAATAAAATAAGGGGTGGTAGCATATGGGAGAAGCCTATGGAACTGCTGTGGCTATAATGCTGTCAGTTTATATGATGTTTATTCTGCCTTTAAACAATATGCTGTATGAAAACGAAAAGCTTGAGCAGATGTATATAGTAAATGAGGTAACATACTTTGTAGAACAGGCTAGAAATACCGGCTCCATAGATAAAAGCATGTATCTTTCACTGGAAAAAAATATTACAGGCTTAAACAACAGATATAATATTATGATAACCCATTATAAAAGCATATATAATGAAGATAAAAGCGAAATTATATATTTCGGTGAGGAGAATTATCTTTGGAATATAAAAGAGGTGCTTGAAAAAAATGATATTTATAATATGTCAAGGAATGAATATATTAAGGTTTCAGTTTCAGACGGCGAAAAAATGGTTGCATGTTACGGGGGAGGTATTAAGAATGAAGGGGAAACGCCTGAATAAAACAGTGGGGAAATGGGTAAAGGATGAAAATAACTGATTTTTGTATTATTTTTACTGTTTTTGTTATATGTTTTTTTGACTGCATGGCTCTGAGGCAGCAGATATCGTATGAGATATTATATCAGAACAACAGATATAATGTTATAATGGATAATGCGGTGGAGGATGCCCTTAGAGCTGCATATGAAAATATTGATATAAATGGCAGTCCTCAGGTGAATTTGAATACGGCTGCCTCATTTTTGACAGACGAGCTAAGCGTAATGCTAAATGGAAAGACATTTATGTCAGAATATTACAGGGACAGACTTGTTTGCATGGTGTACGCTGACAGGGAGGGATTTTATTATACTGATGTTAAAGACAGCAGAATTTGGAGTGAAAAGCAGAAATTCAGCAATGGAGAGGCTACGGAGCATAGCCATAAGGTAAATGAAATAGAGGCGTTTATATATAAAAAATATAATGTATTGCTTTCCATTCCTGCAAATGACGGTGAAAGCCATGAAAATACCATAGACGATTATACAATGATGGCGATATATAAGGATTATAATGGAATGTACTGTTTTTCAGCGGCGGCAATAAAAAGAAAAAGCCCTATGAGGGAGTAGTGTCCTGAAGGTTTCAGACAGTAACCTTTAAAACCGGGTGAGAAATTCCATCAGCAGGATATTGCAGCTTATAAGCTGATAATATCCTGCTGATGAATTTCAAATATAGCTCACAAGGCGCTTTATTTTGCAAATTATTGAATCTATAATGCCCTAAAAATCACTTATTTTAAATTATAGTTGTTTTCTTTGTATTTAGGAAAAACGGTGAAAGCCGTAAATATAAAAAAAGCTATAAGTATACAAAAATGTTTATTGACATGGTTTTCGGTATACATGTATTTTTTCTATACGGTTTTTCTCCATCTGTTCAACTACAAGAGTAACCTCTTCAGTTTCTACCGTGTCGCCTACGGAAGCCATGCGGTCAAGCCTTTCCATAATAAAGCCTCCAACGGAATCATAGTCGTCTGATGTAAGATTTGTTCCCAGGTCATCGTTAAAATCATCTAAATTCATTTGACCTTCCACAATATATTCATTTTCATTGATAGCCGTAAGGGGGTCCTCCTCGTCATAATCATATTCGTCACGGATATCGCCGACGATTTCTTCAATTAAATCTTCAAGGGTAATCATACCGGTGGCAGCGCCATATTCGTCAAGTACTATAGTGATATTTACGCTTGCCTTTTTCATTTCAATCATTAAGTCGGAGAGGTTTTTATGCTCATATGTAAAATAAGGCTGACGTAGGTAATTTTTCATATTAAAATCCTCGTCTGATTTATATAAAAGAATATCCTTTACATTAATAATGCCTATAATGTTATCAGGTGATTCACTATAAACAGGGAATCTGGTGTATTTATCCTCCTTGAAAACCTTAAGAAGCTCGTCATAGCTGCAATTTACATCAATAACAGACATATCTATACGGGGAATCATAACATCCTTAGCCCTGTTGTCGCCAAAGTCAAACACATTGTTTATCATTTCCCGCTCGTCTGACTCTATAACGCCCTCCTCATGGCTTACATCAACAATAGTCCTAAGCTCGGTTTCTGTTATAGTATCCTTTTTTGCATTAGGGTCTATTCTAAAAATGGCCATAACGCCTTTTGAAAGTATATTTATAATAATAATTACAGGCGTAAGTATCCACATAAGCCCGTATATAACACGGGCATATTTAAGCGCAAGAGCTTCTGCCTTAAGAGTAGCCATGGTCTTAGGAGTAATCTCTCCAAAAATAAGAACAAGTACGGTTAAAACAGCAGTAGCGATTGTTACGGCATAGTTACCCCAAATGGTCTGGGCAAGAATGGTAGTAAGTGATGATACTGCAATATTTACTATGTTATTGCCAATAAGAATTGCACTTAGCATTTTTGAAGAATTATCAAGAATTTTTAAGATAATCACAGCGCTTTTATTTCCGTCATCTGCAAGGGAGCGGATACGAATCCTGTTGACAGTAGTAAGGGCTGTTTCAGCAGATGAAAAAAATGCAGAAAGTAACAGCAAAATAATAATAGCTAAAATCATAAAATTAGTCCCGGGTTCCAATTGGAAAATCACTCCTTTTTATATTATATATTTATATATTAAACTTCTTTAATGTAAAACATAAGTTTGCTCCGGAAGGTTTATAAGTACCCAAAGAACTAAAGTTCTTAACTAAAGTTCTTAACACTTTTTTATTTTAAAGTACCCAATAATGTATGTCAAGCAAATAATTATAAAAATAAGTTCTATATAAATAATTACCACATAAATATGGTTAATAAAATATTCTTTGAGGGGCTTAAAAATGGATAAAAATGGAAATGCCATAAAACAAAATCTTATTCCTATAGCTAAAACAATAGTTGTAACTGCCATAGTAACGATAGGGCTTCTTATGATACTGGCGCTTTTATTATTAAAGGCAGGCTTTAATGATAAAATGGTGCTTATAGGAATAGGAGTAATATACTTTGCTGCAAACATGGCAGGCGGCTTCATTATAGGAAAAGTAAAGGAAAAAAGACGTTTTATATGGGGCATTGCAGTAGGAGCTACATATTTTCTTGTGCTTTCATTAGTATCCTTCCTTGTGACAGGTCAGGTGTATCAGGGAGAGATGCCTGTGATTGCAGGTCTGTTATGCTGTGTAGGAGGGGGCTTTGTAGGAGGAATAATAAGCTGAAAACATATGAAAATCAAGATGGCGCAAGCATGGTATGCTTATTCAGCCTTGCCTGATATTTTAGAGGGGGACTTTAACACAAGATATAAAGCAAGGCTGAACAGCGGCAGATACAGGTGTTTTTCATGCCGGTAATTTTTATGCCGATAAATTTTCATAAAAATGTATACTTTTTTGAAAATTTATTGTATGATTAAAATATATGCGGTAAAAATACATATGAAATGAGAAAGGCATGGGTAAGGATTATGGACTTATTTGATGTTTTGTCAATGCTTGGAGGCTTGGCATTATTCCTGTATGGAATGCATTCGCTTGGTGACGGACTTGAGAAACTATCGGGAGGAAAGCTGGAAACTATACTTGAAAAGCTTACCTCAAAACCAATATTTGCAGTTCTTTTAGGCGCCGGCGTTACGGCAGCCATCCAGTCATCGTCAGCTACGACAGTAATGGTAGTCGGCTTTGTTAACTCAGGCATTATGAAGCTCCATCAGGCAGTTTACATTATTATGGGCGCCAATATAGGTACTACTGTTACATCATGGATTTTAAGCTTAACGGGTGTAGAGGGAGATAATTTTATTATGCAGCTTTTAAAGCCTGAATCCTTTTCGCCTGTATTTGCTTTTATCGGCATAATATTTTTAATGTTTACAAAGAGCGAGAAGAAAAAGGTAGTAGGCTCTATACTTATAGGCTTTGCAATACTTATGACAGGTATGGGCGCCATGAGCGCCGCAGTTAAGCCTCTTGCAGAGGTGCCGGAATTTACAAACATACTTACGGTGTTTAAAAATCCGATTTTTGGTATGATAGCGGGAGCCATACTCACAGCGGTTATTCAAAGCTCGTCTGCGTCAGTTGGTATACTTCAGGCATTATGCGCAACGGGAGTATTGTCATTTAGCGCCGCATTACCTATTATTATGGGACAAAATATAGGTACATGTGTAACCGCCATAATTTCCAGCATAGGTACAGGCAAAAACGCCAGAAGAACGGCATTAGTTCATCTTTACTTTAACATAATAGGAACTGTATTATTTATGATACTGTTCTATCTTTTAAATGCATTTATTCACTTTAGCTTTATGGACAGTCAGGCATCGGAGGTAAGCATAGCGGTAGTTCACAGTGTATTTAATATACTGACAGTCCTTGTGCTGTTTCCTTTTGCGGGACTTCTTGAAAAGCTTGCATGCCTTACAGTCAAGGATAATCCTGAAAATTCAGTCAAGAAGACACAGATGGAAAAGGACTTCAGAGCTCTTGATACAAGATTTCTTGACGTTCCGGGACTTGCCATTGCCCATAGTAAGAGTGTGGCTGAGAATATGTCGGAGCTTTCAAAGGAATGTTTATTTAAAGCAATGAGCTTACTTACCGGCTATGATGAGGATTTGGCGCTGGAGGTAAGCGATTTGGAGGACAAGGTAGATAAGTATGAGGATGAGCTTGGAACATATCTTGTTAAGCTGAGCAGTAAAAATCTAAATGAAAACGACAGCAGAATGCTTTCAGAGCTGCTTCACTGTATTGGTGATTTTGAGAGAATATCTGACCACGCCATCAATATACAGGAGGCTGCAAAGGAAATGCACGACAAGGAGCTTAAATTCTCAGAGAAGGCAAAGACAGAGCTTAGCGTGTTTGGACAGGCAGTTCAGGATATAGTTAATTTGTCTTTTAAGGTGTTTAAGGATAATGACGACATACTTGCTACAGCAGTTGAGCCTCTCGAGGAGGCTATAGATACCTTGAATTATGAGATAAAGAATCGTCATGTAAGAAGGCTCAGGGAAGGAAAGTGCACCATTGAGCTTGGATTTGTATTATCCGATGTGCTTGTAAATTATGAGCGTATATCAGACCATTGTTCAAATATTGCAGTATCTCTTATCCAGATACATGAGGATAATTACGAGACTCACGGATATCTTGACGCCCTGAAGCATAAGGACGAGAAGAATTTTAAGGAAAAGTATAATGAATGTCTTGAGCATTATATTCTTCCGTAAAATAAAATATGTAATAAAAATATTGTTTATAAGGAAGTTATATGTTAATATAGGAAAGCGAGTAGGACAGATGGTCGCGGCTGCAGGTGTCGAAAGACAGCAGGTGAGGAAAGTCCGGGCTTCACAGGGCAGGATGCCAGATAACGTCTGGTGGAGGTGACTCTAAGGAAAGTGCAACAGAAATATACCGCCAATATAAATTGGTAAGGGTGGAAAGGCAGTGTAAGAGACTACCGCCTGTCTGGTAACAGGCAGGGCCATGTAAACCCCATTCGAAGCAAGACCGAACAGAAAGTGGGTTGCCCGCCTATACTTTCGGGTAGGTCGCTTGAGCCTGGCGGCGACGTCAGGCCTAGATAGATGACCGTCTAAAACATAACCCGGCTTATAGTCTTAGTCGCTTTTATTAATAATTGTTTTATTAATTTAAGATTTGTATAAAAGGGGAAAGAAAGCTTTTAAATTAGTGAAGCTGCTTTTCCTTTTTATTATATATAAAAGCCGTACAATGAATAAACAATTATATTTAAGGAAAGGAAGATGGCTTATGAAGGTGTTTTTAGTATCAGATTCTACGGTCCAGTCATATGACGGGTATTATTATCCCCAGACAGGCTGGGGGCAGGTTTTTTGGGAATATTTTAATGAAAGAGAAAAAATGAAGGAAACAGTATGTGAAGCCTGTACATATCCCCAGTCAAGGGCATATATCATGCCGTCGGTGACAATAGAAAACAGGGCGATAGGAGGAAGAAGCTCACGCTCCTTTATTGAGGAGGGAAAGCTTAAGGAAATAGAGCCCGTCCTTTCCTGCGGAGATTATATGCTTATTCAGTTTGGACATAATGACGCCACAATACAGAGACCTGAAAGGTATGTGCCAGCGGAGGATTTTCATATATATATACAGCAGTATATTGATATATGCAGGGAAAAATCTGCAGAGTGCATACTTGTTACACCTGTGGCCAGAAGAAACTGCGATAATACGGAGGTATTTAAAATAAGCTTTGATGAATACAGGCAGGTCATGCTTAAAATGGCGGGGGAGCAGGATTTGCCGGTGCTTGATTTGGGAAGGCTTAGCACAGATTATTTGAATAAAATTGGAAATGAAAAAAGTAAAGAGCTTTATCTTCACACAAAGAAAGGACAATATAAGGGCGCATATGAGGAAGGCGCAGAGGACAACACACACCTTAGTATAAACGGAGCAAGGATATATGCAGAAATGGCGGCAGAGCTTATAAAGGAAAATAAAAGGCTTAAAAAGCTTGCGGAGCTGCTGAAATAGTGCAGAAGCAGCATTATAATAATTATTTGGATATTTAAGGCAGTATGGGAGATTAATATGAGGATAGCAGTTACGCAGATGGCTCCGGTGTGGGAAAATAAAGAGCAGAATAAGCTTACATGTAATAAATTAGTAAGCGATGCGGCGAAGGAGGGAGCAGAGCTTATAGTATTTCCGGAGATGACACTTACCGGCTTTACAATGAACGTTGAATATGCGGGAGAAAAAAGCCTTGAGGGAGGAGAGACTGTGGAGTATTTTAAGGAGCTGTCCTTAAAATATGATACAGATATTATATTCGGTATGGTATATGTTGATGATATGCCGTATAATTTATCAGTTCTTGTTGAGAAAGGCAGGTTAAGGTCATATTATAAAAAGCTGCATCCGTTTTCATATGGAGGAGAAGCTGATTATTACGGTAAGGGTGACAATATAGAATCTGTTTTATACAAGGGTGAAAAGCTGTCTATGTTTGTGTGCTATGACTTAAGATTTCCTGAGATTTTTCAGTATGCCTCTAAGGAAAGCAAAATAATAACAGTTATTGCAAACTGGCCGGCGGAAAGAAGGGAGCAGTGGGATGCTCTTTTAAGGGCAAGAGCCATAGAAAATCAGGTGTTTATAGTAGGAGTAAACAGAGTGGGAAAAGGAAACGGAATTACGTATGATGGCAGCTCGGCAGTATACTCGCCCTATGGAGAAAGGATTACCAAGTGTACAGATAAAAATATTTTATATGCCGATATAAATATTTCAGAGGCAGACCGGTACAGGAATGAATTTCCCGTAAAAAAAGACAGAAGAGAGAAATTATATATTAAATTTTATCAGGATTAAAGTATCCGCAATTTCATAAATTCTTTATATTTATTTTATTGACATATTATTCCAATAGTCATATAATTTCAACCACTATTAATTGCCATGAATTGAAAGGAATGAAACATAATGATTAAGTTGCTAAAAAATCTTGAAAAGCAGCAGATTGGGTTTATATTGTTAAGCGTAGTATGTATAGTGGCGCAGGTATGGCTTGATTTAAAGCTGCCTGATTATATGTCTAACATAACCATGCTTGTTCAGACAGAAAACTCCGAAATGAGCGAAATATTAAAGAACGGCGGATATATGCTTCTATGCGCCCTTGGAAGCATGGCAAGCGCAGTAATAGTAGGCTTCTTTGCGGCAAGGATAGGGGCAGGGCTTTCAAAAACACTTAGGGAAAGGGTATTTTGCAAGGTGTTAGGCTTTTCCATGGAGGAGATAAATAACTTTTCCACACCAAGCCTTATAACACGCTCAACAAATGATATAACACAGGTGCAAATGATTATAACAATGGGACTGCAGGCAATGATTAAGGCGCCTATTATGGCAGTATGGGCAATTCTTAAGATATCTGATAAAAGCTGGCAGTGGACGCTGGCGACAGGAGTTGCCGTGGCTGTTATGATAACAATGCTTACGGTTCTTGTTGTGTTTGCCCTGCCAAAGTTTAAGGTTATACAGACACTTACTGATAATCTTAACAGGGTTACAAGGGAAAATTTATCTGGCTTAAGAGTTGTCAGGGCATACAATGCAGAGGCTTATCAGGATGCAAAGTTTGAGAAGGCAAATGATGAGCTTACAGGTAATTATCTGTTTACAACAAGGCTGATGGCTATAATGAGTCCTACAATGACAGCCATAATGTCAGGAATGTCCCTTGCCATATACTGGATAGGCGCGTACCTTATAAATGAGGCGCAGCTTCCTATGGATAAAGCAGTGCTGTTTTCCGATATGGTAGTATTTACATCATATGCTGTTCAGGTTATTATGTCATTTATGATGATAGCCATGATATTTGTTATGCTTCCGAGGGCTCAGGTTTCAGCAAAGCGTATAAATGAAGTCCTTGAAACAAAAACAAAAATATACGACGGAAAGAGAACAGGCGGAATAAATAATATGACGGGGGAAATTGAGTTTAGAGACGTAAGCTTCATGTATCCTGACGCAAGGGAAAATGTTCTGCATCACATAAGCTTTTCCGCGCACAAGGGAGAGACAGTGGCATTTATCGGAGCTACAGGAAGCGGAAAAACTACGCTTATTAATCTTATACCAAGATTTTATGACACCACGGAGGGGCAGGTTTTAGTTGACGGAGTGGATGTAAGGGAATACACTCAAAATGCTCTGCATCAGAAAATAGGCTATGTTTCCCAAAGGGCAGTGCTTTTCAGCGGGAATATAAAGGATAATATAGCCTTTGGAGATAATGTATCAAATAATGAGAATGAGCAGGAGATAATGGAAACCATCAGTAAATCCATGGAGATTGCCCAGGGAAAGGAATTTGTAGACAGGCTTGAGGACGGGTATGCCTCACCGGTAGCCCAGGGAGGTACAAATTTTTCAGGAGGACAGAAGCAGAGGATGTCAATAGCAAGGGCAATAGCAAGAAAGCCTGAAATATATATTTTTGACGATTCCTTTTCAGCCCTTGACTATAAGACAGACAGAGTATTAAGAACTGCCTTAAAGAAGGAAACCGAAGGGGTTACAACACTGATAGTAGCCCAGCGTATAGGCACTATAAAGGACGCTGACCGGATTATAGTGCTGGAGGACGGAGAAATAGCAGGATACGGTAATCACAAGGAGCTTATGAAGACTTGTAAAACGTATCAGGATATAGCTTATTCACAGTTATCAAAGGAGGAGGCAGACAATGAGTAGCAGAAGACCACCTGTGATGGCAGAAAATGAGAAATTATCAAAGGGAGCCATTATAAAGCTTTCAGCTTACTGCAGAAAATATATGGCAGTTATTATTTTAGCATTAATATTGGCCTGCGCAGGGGCAATATTTAATGTTATGGGGCCGGATAAGCTCAGTGACATGACAAATATTATTGTAGAAGGCATTATGACGGGAATAGATATGGGAGAGTTTGAAAATATAGCATTTTTTCTGCTTACCATATATATCTTAGGCTTTGTGTTTAATTATATACAGGGATTTATAATGTCTACAGTTACCCAGAGAGTGTCAAGGAGCCTTAGAAGCGATATATCCGATAAGATAAACAGGCTTCCCTTAAAATATTTTGACAGCACCAGCTTTGGCAACGTATTAAGCCGTGTGACAAATGATGTGGATATGATAGCCCAGACCTTAAACAATTCCCTCAGCACTTTTGTAATATCGGCAACAACTTTCCTTGGCGCATTGATTATGATGTTTTACACAAACTGGATAATGGCGCTTTCTGCCATAATATCCACAATTTTTGGATTTAGTATTATGATGATAATAATGAAAAAATCCCAAAAGCATTTTGTGGCGCAGCAAAGGGAGCTTGGAAGCATAAACGGTCATATAGAAGAAATATATTCAGGGCATAATGTGGTAAAGGCGTACAATGACGAGGAGAGAGCCGAAAAACAGTTTAACGATATAAATGACAGGTTATATGAAAGCGCATGGAAATCGCAGTTTTTATCAGGAATGATGATGCCTCTTATGGGCTTTATAGGAAATTTTGGTTATGTTGTTGTATGTGTCATAGGCGCCGTGCTTACTCATAAGGAAATTATTGAATTTGGAACAATAGTGGCATTTATGATATATATACGGCTTTTTACCAACCCTCTTTCCCAGATGGCGCAGGTTGCTACAAATATGCAGTCGGCGTCGGCTGCTGCCGGAAGGGTGTTTGAGTTTCTTGAGGAGAGGGAGCTTGATGATGAAAGCCACAAAACCGTACGGCTTGAGCCTGCAGATACAAGAGGAGACGTAGAGTTTAAAAACGTAGCGTTCGGTTATGATAAAAGCAGAATTATTATACATGATTTTTCCGTTAAGACTAAGGCAGGACAGAAGATAGCCATAGTAGGACCTACCGGAGCAGGAAAGACAACCATAGTAAATCTCCTTATGAGATTTTACGACGTAAACAGCGGTGAAATACGTATAGACGGAATTTCCACAAAAGACATAACAAGAGAAAACGTACATGAGCTATTCTGCATGGTGCTTCAGGATACATGGCTGTTTGAGGGAACAATAAAGGAAAACATAATTTATTCAAAGGAGGGCGTAAGGGAGGAACAGGTTGTTGAGGCATGTAAGGCAGTTGGGCTTCACCACTTTATAAAATCCCTTCCGGATGGCTATGACACCATTTTAAATGATAAGGCTAACCTGTCGGCAGGACAGAAGCAGCTCATAACCATAGCGAGAGCAATGATAGATAACGCGCCCCTTCTTATTTTAGACGAGGCTACAAGCTCAGTGGATACAAGGACAGAAATACTTATACAGGAGGCAATGGATAAGCTGACTGTAGGAAAAACCTCATTTGTTATAGCCCACAGACTTTCGACCATTAAAAATGCAGACCTTATACTGGTAATGAAGGACGGAGATATAATAGAGACGGGAAATCATGAGGAGCTTCTTAGTAAAAAGGGCTTTTATGCAGATTTGTATATGAGTCAGTTTGCACAGTAGCTTACAGAAGAATATTTTATAATGACATATTAAATATTAAGTAAGAAGTCAGATGCATTGTATTTTTACAGGTGTATCTGACTCCTTATTTATTTAATAAGCTTTATAAATAGTCCAATAACTGAAAATTTTCCGGTTTTATTAATTTAAAAGAGTGTTTTCTATATATCCAAGTAAATCAAAGTCTGTTTCACAGTATGTTATTTGTGATACTTCGTCAATGAAAATGTGCAGGTTTGCGTTGCTGCCTATAACAATGTGAATTTCTTTATCGGAAGTAATAATGAGCTCATATCGCCATCCATCTGACTGTACAGCTTCATGCTCCGTAAATGTAACTGATGAAATTTCTTTTGAAATTTTTGCCGCAGCATCCTTATCTGTAATATTTAAAATGGTTTTACCGGTGTTTCCGTCGCGGACGGCGATGGATTGAATTTTTTCAGTATTAATAATAAGTTTATTATCCTGTAGTATGTTTTTGTCTGGATGATTATCTTCTGTTAAAGATGAAGTATTATTTGTTTCTTTTGAATTTGAAACAGAATGTGCCTGCGTAGAAGAGTCTTTTTCAGATGTATTTGTCTCAGTTTTTTTGTTTCCATTTTTTGAGCATGCCATTAAAAGTATACTAACTATAATGAGTATTAAAATTATTTTCTTATTCATATATATATCCCCCTTTACTATTTTGACAGTCTAACCCTAGTCATTGCAACGCCGCCGTTATTTATTGAACAATTTACATATCTCGCTGAAGTATTCCAACCGTCTGCAACAAGAAAGTAATGAACGCCTGTATATGTTGTGCCGTTTTTATATGTAAATGTTCTATAGCCTAATGCAATCAAGGAATGATTTTTATAGTAATTGTTTTGTATTACACTTAAATGAAATGGATATCCAGCCTGTATTTCATTTTCCATTTCAGTAAATGATGGTGAAGCAATATAGTCTACAAAAACAGAACCTAATCCGTTGCATGTAGAAAAAAATTTTTGATAGCCTGTTTTTATATTACTTCGAACAGTTCCTGTTCCATTGGTATTAGTACCCATATATGAGTACAACAGCTTAAATGTGTTAGTCCAAGAGGTTTTTAATAAACAATTATATTTTGTAGTATCTCTTAAGTACCAGTATTTTAGCAGATTGACTGCGGCTGTAGGAGAACAATGGTCAGTATATCCGGTAAATGAATCCATAATTTCATATGCATAATTATATGAAGGAACGTTTGTTCCGGATGAAGAATAATAATATTTTTCATAGTTAAATGGATTTGTTATTTCGCCTGATTTATATGAAGAGTTTCCGTCTGTAATATATTCCTCCAATATTTTCCATTGTTCTTCCGCATCAGGAGTCTTTATTACTTCTGTATTGTCTACATATACTTTTTTGTCTATTTTTTCAACTTTTCCATAATTTATTATATAATATTCATTATTATATAAATATCCATAACGTAAATTCCCTAAGTATAGATATTCAATATCTTCAATTAGAAGATTTTGAGTTTTAATTACATTATGTAAGAAAAATTCATTATCACCATATTCTATAATAGGAACGTCCGATTTATTAACTCCAATTATTATATAAAAATATTGATATTGATAATAATATGCTGATATTTTTTGTTGCAAATCATATAGCGGTTTTATTTCTAATAAATCACCGCAATTATTGCTGCTAAGCTCTATTGCCTTTTGTTCTGCAATTATTGTTGCATCATCATAGGTTATGCTTTCAGCATAAAGAGTAGATAAAAACAGACTAAATGTGAAAATTATTGTCAATATTACCACTTTTTTAATTGATATTTTTTTAATCATAAAAAATTCCTTCCTGATATAATATTTTAAAAACATGTTCTTTAAATATAATGCAGATTGATATACATTATCTTTTTGTTAATACTACGATATACATATGTTTAATCTTTTAGTAAAAGTATTAAATATAACATTATAACATTGTTTGTATAAAATATCTTATTTCACCTCCTTGTTTTTTATTTCATGAAAATTAAATGTTTTTATGCTATATTTAATAAATATTTATAATATCAAGATTACATAGATAAAAATTCTTTTGTACTTATAGCTTTTTTACATTATAAAATTTCATACTGAAAAATAAGTTTTTTTCTTTTTGTTTATTTGAGTAAATTATCATTTATATAAATTTATTATAACATTATTTTTTATAAAAACAATATTTTTAATCTAAATGATAAAAAAGTATATTCTATATAGCTAACGTAAGTGTCTGATGGTAGAATAAAAGGAAGAACCCCCCTTTTTTATTTTATAAAAAAATATATAAAAAACTATTGACTCTGACACAACGTCATAGCTTATAGTATTTATATCAGGAACAGGAGGTAATAAGCAATGAGGACAGTAAAGGAAATCTCAAACATTACAGGTATCAGCGTACGCACCCTTCACTATTATGATAAAATCGGCCTGCTTAAGCCAACAGATAAAAGTGATGCGGGATACAGGCTTTATGACGATAAGGCATTAGAGCAATTACAGCAGATATTGTTCTTTCGTGAGTTTGATATTCCTTTGAAGGAAATAAAAGCCCTTATGGATAATCCTGCTCTTGACAGAAGCTATATATTACAAATGCAGCGAAAAATGCTTAAGACAAAAATAAATCGTTTAAAGCATTTGGTTGAAGGCATTGACAACATTCTGAAAGGAGACAATAGTATAATGGATTTTCAGCTTTTCAATAGGACGGAAATAGAAGAAATAAAAGAGGGAAAGATACGAAATAAAACTCGCTTATTTGATACAAAGAATATGAACAGAATACTTGAAAAACCGCAGAAATAAAGGCTTTCGGCACATTTGGCGTGACCGGAAGCCTTTTTCTTTTTATGACAGTTCATATTCCGACATGAAGCAGAAGTAAAAATGAACCCACTCCACAGATATTTGAACCCACCCTGTCAATAAATTTGAACCCCTTTAAGGCAAAATCAAAAAGTATCAAATTGAAGATTTTTATGCCTTGTCTTTAATTCCGCAGAAAAAATTGACTGCGGACGATATATCTTCATCATTTGGATGCCCTTTTGCAATGCCTCCAACGAGTTTAAAGGGACCAAATGTATCAAATCCGAGACAACCATAGCAACCTTGTATTTTTGATTTTTTGGATTCGGCAATCTGCTTAATTGCATCTGCGTAGTTCTTGCGTTTTACCCCGCAGGTGTAGAGAAAGAATACCTTTTTATTTTGGGGAAGATTAGCCTCTGCCCATTTCAGGATACTTTCATGAAATTTTTGGTAGTAGATACCAGAAGCAAAACCAATCATGTCATAATCAGAACAGTCAGTTACAGTTGCGGCAGAGATATCAACGGCTGTAACATTTCCTTGTGCCACAATTGCATCTACCAGTTTTTTTGTGTTCCCATGATGGCTTGAGTAGTAAAGGATTAAAGTTTTCATTTTTCGTCCTCCTTGTAAGTGATTTCAATGCGGAATTTACTGCCATCTGATTTTGGAACAGCCGAAATTATAGCATTTCCATTATGTTCGAGGGCAAGCACGGCATGGCGGGCGGCAATACCAATATCAATTTTATTCAGCTTATTTTTAAGGATGAGACGGGAGATGCCCGTGCCTGCATCTTCAACAATTACTTTCCCTGGCTCAAATTTTAGTTCCCAGGGCTGTGAATTAAGGGAAGAAGGGGCAAGCCTTACGGCTCTTGAGACGGCAGTATCCTCTGTACTGATACGGTTTAAGGGTTTTCTCTTAAACTCAGATTCATTTATTCTTGCAGGGGTATCTGCCTTGCCAATAGCAAGGGCGATACAGAACCGTTTCAATTCATTTTTGGGCTTAATATTCATAAAGTATCCGCTGCCAAGCCCTATGCTCTGGACATATAAATCAGCCTTTTGCAATAGAAACCCAACATTAGCATAGGCAGATGGAGAACTGTCGCAGAAAGCGAGTAAATAATGGGATGCACCTTGATTAGCGGAAACTTCTGCAGCCGGGAGAAGTTTGAAATCGGCGTGCTGCCCGCTAAGCTGCTCCGATTCGGAAACACAGGCAAGAATACTGCTTAAACAGTCTTCTGGAACAGGAGAGTTAAGGTAATTCCGTACCTGCCTGCGGGTAAAAATTGTTTCATAAAGTGTCATTGTGTTTTCCTCCTGAAAATATAATATCTGTCTCATAGGGCAAATAACGCAGCAAATAGAAAATAGAGTAACGGTTGGTGGATCATATATAAACCGAGGGAGTGCCGACCAAACCATTCCAGCGGTTTTGCTTTGCTGTTTTCTAAATGTGCAAGTAGTTTATGGTGTATAAAGAGCTGATGCGTAAAATATCCGGCAGTGTACAGGAAAAGCCACGGCAGAAGCGAAAAATAGTCTGTCGAATAAAAACCGGACATGGGAAATCCCAGGTAGGTAGTTATAAAGTTACGATACCAGCCATTTGGCAGCGGCAGAATATTCAAGCTGCCAAAACCGAGATAACCGTGATTGATGTTCTTCGTAAGAAGAAATAAGGCAATGCTAAAAATTAAACCATATTCCGGTTTGAATTTTTGTAAGAACTTTTCTAAAGGAACCATTAAAAGCATACAGGAACCAATCAGAGTAAGAACACCGAACCGTACCCGGTTTTGCGGCATTGTAATCAGCGTAGCTGCCACAATCAAAAATCCAAGGCTGAAAACAGTAATGCCTCTTTTTAGTTTTTCTTTCCCCAGCGGCTCACAAAATCCGGAAAGGAAAATAAATGTCCAGCAGATACATTGTTGCCATATATAAGCACCTTCCGATTGATACCATTGCAGATGAAAGTTGAAAAGATAAACCAAATCCCATACTGCATGATAAGCGATCATGTTCAGAAGTGCCAGTCCCCGTATACCGTCTAAAGCAAAATATCTTCTGGATTTCATGTATCATATCCTTTCGTATGCAGTGTCAGAGGAAGGGATACGGTAAATGTCGTTCCCTTTCCCTCTTTACTGGAAACAGAAATATTCCCACCATGCAGATCGACAATTCGCTTTGCCAGTGCAAGCCCCAGGCCGTTCCCCTGGGAGGAACGTGAAAAGTCCCCCTGATAGAATTTTTCAAATACCCGCCGCATTACATCCTTGCTCATACCGATTCCATTATCCGTGATGCTGGTTATCAATGAGCCGTTTTCCCTGCGGAGCAGGATATGGATGATTCCATTTTCAGGGGCAAACTTAATGGCGTTGCTCAAAATATTCTGCCACACATGGGCGAGTAAATCTTTATTGCCATAGTAATCCACAGCGTCCAGGTCAATTTCAAGTTCCAGTTGTTTTTCTGTCCAGCCATCTTCCAGAAGGAGAAGGATTTCCCGGAGCTGTTCATCCAGACAAAAGGATTCCTTTTTAATGCCGATTTCCTGATTTTCCAGGCGGGACAGAAGTAAAATGTTGCTTGTCAGCGTGGAAAGCCGGCGGGTATTGTATAATATTTTTTTCGTATAATTCTGGCGTTTTTCTTCACTCAGATCCTTTCTTTGAAGCAGGGTTGTATAACCTTCGATGGCGGACAGCGGTGTTTTAAATTCATGGGATACATTTTCCACAAAATCGGTACGGAGTATTTCGGTTCCAGCCAGTTCTTTTGCCATCAGGTTAAAATTATGGGCCATATCCCGCAGTTCTTTGATTCGGATATTTTCATTTAGGGAAACATCAAAATTGCCCTTTGCTACTTCCTGGGCTGCATTGCTCATGGCAATAATCGCCGTGAGGGGATGCCTTCCGGCATAATTGGAGATAATGGTGCCGACAATAATACTGACAATTGCTATAACGAAAAATACAATCCCACGGTTTTGCTGGACTAATATCCCGGTTTTTATCAATAGAAATGTAAGCAGGGCTGAAAAAAGGATGGTCAGCGTCAGCGTCAGGAAGGTTAAAAGGGAAAACATGACGGAGAGTCGTTTTGGGTACTTTTTCCATTTGGATGCCCGGCAAAGCTTCCGTGTTCCAGAAGGGGTTTGGTTATCCATGTCTGCTCACCGCCTTATATCCCAGCCCCCGCACAGTGACAATTTCAAAGTCTGCATTATTTTTGAACCGTTCACGCAGGCGGCTGATATGGACATCCAGTGTGTGGGAATCCGCTTCACTGTCCGGACCCCAGACATCATCCATAATCTGTCTTCTGGTAAAAATCCGGTTTGGGGAAGTGATCAGTTTATATAGCAGATAAAATTCTTTCTGTGGCAGTTCTGTGGTTTCACCGTGGGAGGAAATCGTCAGTGTGTCACAGTCAAATTCTGTTTCGCCAAATTTGGTTTTACGCTGGTTTACAAGCTGGCTGCGGCGCAGCAGGGCTTCCACCCGCCAGACCATTTCGTTCACATCGATGGGCTTTACCATGTAATCATCCGTACCCAGACGGAACCCTTCACGCTTATCAGTTGCACTTTCCTTGGCTGTGATAATTAGAATTGGCATGGAATATCCGGATTCACGAAGCGCTTTTGTAAGTTCAAAGCCATCCATGCGTGGCATCATAATATCGGAAATAACCAGGTCAATATAAGTGTCATCCAAAATATCAAAGGCAGCAAGCCCGTCAGCCGCCGGAACTGCCGTATATCCGTTATCTGTCAGGACAGTACAGAAAAGGTCACACAGTTCCTTATCATCTTCCACTACTAAAATTTGAAACATCTTTTGCACCTCCGACTTGATTATAGCATAGATTTGTGAACAGTCTGCGTTTATTTTATATGGAAAACCTCAACTGAACCTCAACGGCACGGGTTATTTTTCTGTGATTTGTTGAGGTTCAGTTGAGAAAGGGCGATTATACTCTTTTTGTGTATTGTAGGATGCCCTTGTTTCGCTGGGGAATGAAGAGCAGAAACCCTCTGTTTATAGAAGTATCGTGGAAGGAATTTGTGTTCCTGTCAATGGATAAGGTGGTGAAATTGAATGTATGTGCTTATTTTATCGGGAATGGCATTATGCCTGGTTGCAGGGCTGTATTGGATGATTGGAAAATGGGCCTTGCTTTATGGTATTGATATAAAAGGAAAACGGTTCTGGATGATACGATTGGGAATTACCGTTTTTGCGGGCAGCTTGTGTCTCATATGGAGTGTGGCGGGGCTGGTTGAAGTCCATTTAATCGTATTATTTGCAATTGTGGAATTTGTTGCTTTCCTGATACGGCACATTGCAAAGAACCATACGAAGGAAAAAAGGTATTCTGTTTTCCGCAGACTTTACCACAGCGGGATAATCCCAATATTGGTCACTTGCTTGATGATGGGCTATGGCAGTCTTAACATGAGACAGATTATCCGAACAGAGTATACTGTGACATCAGAAAAGCTCCAGTCAGGTTATGAGGTGGTTTTGATAACGGATACTCATTATGGCACGGTTCAAAACCCGGATATCCTGATTCAAAAAATAGAAGAGATTAATGCTTTGCACCCGGACATTATATTGCTTTGCGGAGATATAGTGGAAGAAGGAACGACAAAGGAATCTATGCAGGAGGCATTTCGGATATTAGGAAGTCTGGAAAGTACATATGGAACCTATTTTGTTTATGGGAACCATGACCGGCAGGATTATAGGACGGCAGTTTCCCGCTCCCGTACTTATACAGATGAGGAGCTGGTACGGGCTATAGAGGAAAATGACATTAAGATTCTGTGTGATCAGTGGATTAACATTGGCGACGATCTGGTATTAGCTGGTCGGGAAGATGCCGCAAGAATACCCGGACGCCTTTCTTCTATAGAGCTGCTAAACGGAGTAGATCAGAATAGATTCATTATAGTAGCGGATCATCAGCCGATAGAGGCAGAGGAAAACGCAGCGGAAGGGGCAGACTTGCAGTTATCTGGACACACTCATGCAGGGCAGATATTCCCTGTAGGGTATCTTACGGAAGGTTTTGGTGGATTGAACTACGGCGAATATCAGGAAGGCGGCTGTAAGGTAATTGTTTCCTCTGGAGCTACAGGATGGGGATTTCCCATCCGTACACAAGGAAACTGCGAGTATGTTGTGATTCATTTAAAGGAAAGGTGATTTCTATGAAAAAAGAAAAGACAAAAATGAGCAGGCGTAAAAAAGTCGTGATAGCCGTCATAGTAGCAATAGTGGCAGCAGTCATAGTTGGTGGAGGTATTTTTTACTGTACCTTTTTCCCCAATCCGCTTGCAAAGAAAATTTCCGTCAGCAATATATCGGCAGGAACTATGTCTGTGACAGGTGAGAGCAATGTGCTTGTGGCATATTTCTCTTTGACAAATAACCGGGTGTATACGGCGGATGAAATGGATGCGGTGTCTTCGGCAAGCCTGAAAATCGAAGATGGAACCGGATACGGCCATGCGGAGCTATTAGCTCTTGCGGCACAGGAGGTAACCGGAGGGGATGTTTTCCCTATTAAGGTAAGTGATTTATATCCGGAAACTTACGGCGGGGCGTTTGACCGGCACCATAGTGAGATGGGGACATCGATTCGGCCGGAATTGACGGAGCATCTTGAAAGCGTGGAAAATTACGATACAGTGATTATCATTTATCCAAACTGGCTAAGCAGTATGCCGGTGCCCGTCCTGTCGTTTCTGGAGGAATATGATTTTTCGGGAAAGACGATCATACCGATTGCCACCAGTCAGGCATTGGGATTGGGTTCCGGCCCGGAGCAGATTGCCGCAGCCTGTCCGGATGCAGTGGTGGCGGATGGGCTTTCTGCAAAGAGTGAGGACAGTGTGAAAGAGTTCCTGATAAAAGCTGGTCTGACAAAGTAAAGGAGGTTTCATGTGTATCAAAAAGGTTTGCAAGCTATGTATAGATATAGGGATGCTGGTTATTACGCTTCTGCTTATGGCTTCGGAGAGAACGGGGATTGTCCTGCATATGTTTCTGGGGGCGGTTTTGTTCATCTTATTTACTGCTCACAATATTTTAAATCTGGCATGGTGGGCAGGCATTGGCAAGGGATCGTACAGCCGGACGAGGTGGGTGAGAACCATATTGAATGTGTTGCTGCTCATTGACTTCTTGCTTGTGATGGTAAGCGGGATTCTGTATGCAGTCGGTCTGCACAGGATAACGGCGCTTTTGTTTTTGATTCTGACAGTGATACATATTAGAGTGCATTGGAAAAGGGCTTCGGCAAAACAGCAGAAATAACAGAGTTTGAATAGGAGGCTTATTAAAATGGTATTGATAATTGTCTGCATTATCGCAGGACTTGGAGCAGGTATTGGAACAGGACTTGCCGGTTTATCCGCAGCGGTGGTTATTACGCCCATGCTTATTACTTTCTGCGGATTTACAGCGTATGAGGCGGTAGGAATTGCACTGGCTTCTGATGTGTTGGCTTCGGCAGTCACGGCATACACCTATGGTAAAAATAAAAATCTTGATATTAAAAACGGGCTTATAATGATGGCCTCTGTACTTGTATTTACGATTTTGGGGAGCTGGTTGTCCTCGCTCCTTCCCAATGCAGTCTTGGGAGGCAGTTCTTATGTTATGACATTTATTATGGGCGTTCGGTTTCTTGTAAGCCCGATCACAAAGACAACATCAAGGATGGATGAAATAGAGCCGAAAAAGAGGATTATACGCTCCCTTCTTTCGGGAATCCATATCGGCCTGTTCTGTGGATTTGTCGGTGCTGGCGGCGGTGTGCTGCTTCTGATTACACTGACCTCTGTTCTCGGATATAGCCTGAAAACAGCAGTCGGAACAAGTACCTTTATTATGACATTTACAGCACTGACAGGGGCGGTTTCCCATGTAATCATTGGCGGTACGGTAAATGTGACAGCACTTGTGGTCTGTGTGATAGCGGCGCTGATTGGGGCAAGAGCTTCGGCGCTATTTGCGAATAAAGTGGATGCCAAAAAACAGAACAGGGTTACAGGCGTTGCCCTGTGTGGATTAGGGGCGGTGCTGGCTCTTGTTAATTGGCTGTAAAAATTGAGGTTGAGTTGAGGTTCGGTTGAGATTGGCTTGAGGTTGAATCAGCATAATACAGGAACAGCGCATAACAATTATGAATTTAGGCGTTGAGGAAAGGGTGATGGCTTATGCTGCAAATAAAAGGCATATCAAAACAGTACCGGACGGGTGAGCTGGTTCAGCAGGCACTAAATGATGTCAGTCTGAATCTGCGGGATAATGAATTTGTTTCCATACTTGGTCCCAGCGGTTCGGGAAAAACTACGCTTCTGAATGTGATAGGCGGTCTTGACCGTTACGACACCGGGGAGCTGGTTATCAACGGTATTTCCACGAGAGAATATAAAGACCGTGACTGGGACGCTTACCGAAACCATACTATCGGCTTTGTGTTCCAAAGCTACAACCTGATTCCCCATCAGACAATCCTTGCCAATGTGGAGCTGGCTTTGACGATTGGCGGTATTTCCAGAAATGACCGCAGGGAGCGGGCAAGGAAAGCATTGGAGGAAGTGGGCCTGGGGGATCAGCTTCACAAAAAACCAAACCAGATGTCCGGAGGGCAGATGCAGCGGGTAGCGATTGCCCGTGCCCTGGTAAATGACCCGGAAGTGCTTCTGGCGGACGAACCGACCGGGGCACTGGACAGCGAAACCAGTATCCAGGTCATGGAACTGTTGAAAAAGGTTGCTGAAAACCGGCTGGTTGTGATGGTAACACACAACTCGGAGCTTGCGGAGCAGTATTCTACAAGGATTGTGAAATTACGGGACGGAAGGGTTATAGAGGACAGTGATCCATATCTGCCAGAAGAAACACCAGAAGGAACAGAGCATAAAAGTATGGGAAAGGCAAAAATGTCCTTTTTTACATCTCTTTCTCTGAGTTTTAACAATCTGTGGACAAAGAAAGGGCGGACTATTCTGACCGCTTTTGCCGGCTCTATCGGGATTATCGGCATTGCATTGATTTTGGCACTGGCAGAAGGGGTAAATGATTATATTTCAGATATACAGAAAAGCACCATGACTTCCTATCCTATTACGATAAACTCTCAATCCGTGGATATGTCCGGGATTATGGGGACGAGAGGCGGCAGACGGGAAAATGAGGCTTCGGCAGAGGAAAACCGTACCAGAGTTTACGCAGATTACAGCGCTATCGAATCCAGTGAGGAAATGGCGTCAAATATTAAAGAGAATAACCTGACGGCGTTTAAGGAGTATCTGGATAATCCGGAAAGTGAAATCCACCAGTATTTAGGTGAAAATGGTGTGGTGTATTCATATGGCGCCCATTTTGGAATTTATTCTTATGATGCTGACGGAACCCTGGTGGCCTCCGATGCGGACATAGATCAGGTCAGTATGTCTACTCTTTCAAGTGAGGACAGTGCAGCAGGGGGCGGCCCGATGGCAAATATGGAGCGGATGAATCAGGTAATGAGCGGTTCTTCCGATGCAGGGGCTGAAAATTTCTCCGAACTGATGCCGGGGACAGACGGAAAAGCAGTTAGCACGATTCTCTTTGACAGTTATGACCTGCTGTATGGGAGCTGGCCGGAAAATTACAATGAAGTTGTCCTTGTGCTGAATGAAAATAATTCGATTCCGGCAGGGATATTATATCAGCTTGGCTTGATTACCGGGGAGGAACATAAAGAGATTACCGAACAGATTAAGAATGGGGAAGATGCAGAGGAACGTATTTGGGACTATGAGGAAATCTGCGGACATACTTTTTACATGGTTTTACCCTGCGACCAGTATAAAGGAAACAAGGACGGCACGTTTACCTATATCGGGGATGATGTTATGCAGATAGAATCCCTTTTGGAAAACAGTGTAAATTTGAAGATTACGGGTATTATCCGTCCGGTAAAGGATGCTGAAAATGCATCAATCCCTACTTCTGTGGCATACACGGTGGCGCTGACTGATTATGTGATAGAGCATACAGATGAAAGCGCGGTTATTTTGGCGCAGGAAAAGACACCGGAAGTCAACATACTAAACGGAATTAATTTCAAAGCTGCTGATGATGAAGCAAAAGCCGCTGATGCAGTTATTTATATGTCAAATTTGGGGATTTCTGATAAGGCCGCTATGTACGCAAATATTCTGGCACATCAGGAAACGGATGAATCGGAAGATCAGGAACATATAGAGGCCATGCAGGGTGCGCCTTCCATGAGTCCCAGTGAGATGGCGTCTATGGAAGGGGTGGAACGGACGGAAGAAGATGAAATCGAATTGGCAAGGGCACTGGATGAATGGCTGGAAAATGACCCGGATCAGGAAACCCTGGTGTCGGCTTACGATATATTTATTGCCGGGCCTACCTTTGAAGAAAACATGAGAAAATTCGGAAAGGTAAGCTACGATGCCCCGTCCTCTATCAGCATTTATACAGATAGCTTTGAGGACAAAGAAGCAGTTTCAGACTGTATAGACCGTTACAACGAGGGGGCTGAAAAGAAGGAGCAGATTACCTATACGGATTATGTGGCGCTGCTTACCAGTTCCATTACTTCGATTGTAGATGTGATTTCCTACGTGTTAATTGCGTTTGTTGCAGTGTCTCTCATTGTTTCCAGTATTATGATTGGAATTATCACGCACATTTCTGTATTGGAGCGTACAAAGGAAATCGGTATTTTACGGGCAATAGGTGCATCGAAACGGAATATTTCACAGGTATTCAATGCAGAAACAGTGATTGTGGGATTGCTGGCAGGGATTTTAGGGGTGGGTGTTTCCGCTCTGCTGACCATCCCAATCACTTCGGTTATCCAGAACCTATTGGGTGCTTCGGAGCTTTCTGCTTCCCTCCCGGTTACGGCGGCGCTGTTCTTGCTCCTGTTAAGCGTTTTGATTACGGTTATTGCCGGATGGATTCCTTCCAGAAGGGCAGCGAAGAAAGACCCGGTAGCGGCATTGCGTACAGAGTAACAACGAAGGAGGTTATTATGCTTAAAATATTAAAATACATGAACCGGCGTGACTGGCTGTTTGTCTTATGTTCTCTTGTGTTTATTGTCTGCGGGGTAGGGTTGGATTTACGGCTGCCGGATTACATGAGGGAGATTACAGCTTTAGTACAGACGCCCGGCAGTGAGATGGGCGAGGTTCTGTCTGCGGGAGGCTCTATGCTGCTGTGTGCGTTGGGGAGCCTTGTGACGGCTTTTATTGTGGGCTTCTTTGTGGCGCAGATTGCGGCGGGGCTTGCCATGCGTCTGCGGGAGGCAGTTTATAATAAGACGATGGATTTTTCAATGGAGGAAATCGGGAAATTTTCCACGGCGAGCCTGATCACACGTACTACCAATGATATTCAGCAGATTCAGATGTTTGTGGCATTAGGGCTGCAGGCAATGATTAAAGCACCGATTTTGGCGGTATGGGCAATCTTGAAAATAGCTGGGAAAAGCTGGCAGTGGACAGCCATCACGGGAGGTGCAGTTGCAATCCTTACAGTAATGCTTGGCACAGTGATCGCCCTGGTGCTGCCTAAATTTAAGAATATGCAGAAACTAACGGATAACCTGAACCGTGTGGCAAGGGAAAACCTCACAGGTATCCGTGTGGTGCGGGCCTATAATGCGGAGGGGTATCAGGAGAAGAAATTTGAGAGTGCAAACGAAGAACTGACAAGGACGAACCTGTTTACCAGCAGAACCATGTCCGTGTTGTTCCCAGGCATGACATTGATTATGTCCGGTCTGACGCTGGCTATTTATTGGGTGGGCGTATATATTATCAATGAGGCGGCGGTTACAGACCGGCTCGGCATCTTCTCGGATATGGTGGTATTTTCCTCCTATGCCATGCAGATCATTATGGCATTTATGATGCTTGTTATGACCTTTATTGTGCTGCCGAGGGCTGTTGTGTCGGCGAAACGTATCAATGAAGTGCTTGATACGGAGATCAAAATAAAGGATGGTAAAATCAGCGGTTCCGAGTTATTCGAACAGGGGGAAATTGAATTTAGGCACGTATCATTCTGCTACCCGGATGCAGAGGAAGCTATTCTCACAGACATCAATTTTACCGTCCATCGGGGAGAGACGGTGGCATTCATAGGTTCTACCGGAAGCGGGAAAAGTACCCTGATTAACCTGGTTCCCCGTTTTTATGATGTGACCGAAGGGGAAATCTGTATTGATGGGATTAATATTAAAGAATATACCCAGGAGGCCCTTCACAGGAAATTGGGATATGTCTCACAGCGGGCCGTTATGTTCAGGGGAAGTGTGCTGTCAAATGTGACGTATGGAGAAAATGGGCGTCAGAGTGTGGATGAAGAATTGCTTTGGAAATCCATAGAAATTGCACAGGCAGATGATTTTGTCCAAGGTATGGAAAATGGTTATCACACGGCGGTTGCACAGGGCGGAACAAATCTGTCCGGCGGGCAGAAACAGCGGCTTGCCATAGCAAGAGCCATTTACTGCAGGCCGGAAATCTACATTTTTGATGATTCTTTTTCTGCGCTGGATTATAAGACAGACCGGGTTCTTCGGAAAATGCTGAAACAGGAAACCGGAACGGCTACGACTTTGATTGTGGCACAGCGTATCGGTACGATAATGGATGCTGACAAGATTATTGTGTTGGATGAAGGAAAGATTGTGGGGATTGGCAGGCATAAGGAACTTTTGAAAAGTTGCCCTGTCTACCGTGAAATTGCAGAGTCACAGCTATCAAAGGAGGAATTGGAAAGTGCCTGAACAGAAAAATGAGATGCCAAAAAGCAATGGTTCCGGACGCAGTTTTGGTCCGGGAAACAGAAAAATGGGTGGCGGGGAAAAGGCAAAGGATTTCAGCGGTTCCCTGAAAAAATTGTTTGCCTATTGCGGCAGATACCTTCCTGCGATAGTTTTTGCTATGGTGCTTGCGGTTACTGGCTCCATACTGAATCTGATCGGTCCGGGGAAAGTGGCAGATATGACAAACCTGATGACAGAAGGGCTGATGACAGGGATTGATGTGGAGGCGGTAGTGGAGATTGCCGTTCTGCTTGCGGCGTTGTACGGTCTGGGCTGGTTGTTCAGTTTGATCCAGGGTATGGTGATGGCAACTATAACGCAGAAAGTTTCAAAATCTTTGCGGACAGAAATTTCACAGAAGATGAACCGCCTGCCGTTAAAATATTTTGACGGGACCAGTACGGGAAATATCCTGTCCCGTGTGACAAATGATGTGGACACCATCGGGCAGACACTGAACCAGAGTATTGGGACACTGGTGACGGCTTCGGCTATGTTTGTCGGCTCTTTGGTTATGATGTTTTATACCAACTGGATTATGGCGGTTTCTGCTATCTTAGCTGCCTTTTCAGGATTTGGTCTGATGATGCTTATCATTTCCCGGTCGCAGAAATATTTTAAGCAGCAGCAACAGGAGCTTGGTACGCTGAATGGGCATATAGAGGAAACCTATTCCGTCCATAATGTGGTGAAGGCATATAACGGTGAGAAAGCGGCAAAAAAAGAATTTCACGAAATGAACCAGCGGTTATATAACTCCGCATGGAAAAGCCAGTTTATGTCCGGGCTGATGCAGCCGCTCATGGCTTTTGTGGGAAACCTTGGGTATGTGGTGGTCTGTGTGGTCGGTGCGGTTCTGACATTGAACGGCACGATTTCATTCAGCGTGATTGTGGCGTTTATGCTGTATGTCCGTCTCTTTACGCAGCCTCTTTCACAGCTTGCACAGGCAGCCACCAGTTTACAGTCTGCGGCGGCAGCCAGTGAGCGTGTGTTTGAATTTTTAGGGGAGGAAGAACTTGCGGATGAAAGCGGGAAATCCGTTCATTTGGCAGAGGTGGATGGAAATGTGGAATTTGAACATATCCGTTTTGGGTATAACGAAAATAAAACCATTATCCATGATTTTTCAGCATCCGTAAAAGCTGGACAGAAAATTGCCATTGTAGGGCCTACCGGGGCGGGAAAGACAACAATGGTAAATCTCCTGATGCGGTTTTATGAGGCACAGGGCGGGGAAATCAGGATTGACGGCACGCCGATTCAGTCACTTACCCGTGAAAATGTCCACAACCTGTTCTGTATGGTTTTACAGGACACATGGCTGTTCGAGGGGACAATCCGGGAGAATATTGTCTATTCCAAAGAGGGCGTTACGGATGAACAAATGATAGCAGCGTGCAGAGCGGTGGGATTACACCATTTTATCAAAACGCTTCCCAAAGGGTATGATACCGTATTGAATGATAATGCCAGCCTGTCCGCAGGGCAGCGGCAGCTTGTCACGATTGCGAGGGCCATGATAGAAAATGCGCCCATACTGATTCTGGATGAGGCCACAAGCTCCGTGGACACCCGGACGGAAATTTTGATCCAGAACGCAATGGATAAGCTGATGGCAGGACGCACCTCCTTTGTGATTGCACACCGTCTGTCCACGATTAAAAATGCAGATTTGATTCTGGTTATGAAGGACGGGGATATTGTGGAAAGTGGGAATCATTCAGAATTGTTGGCGAAGGGAGGTTTTTATGCAGAACTTTACAACAGCCAGTTTGAAAGGGCATCGTGATATGGAGGAACAGATTTTACGATTGCAGAATTATATTAATGGCAGCCGTTACACGGTTGCTATTACCGGTGCAGGGATTTCCATGGCAGCGGGGATTATGGATTTTGCACATATGAATTTTCCTTTAGTCCTGCAGATGAGTTCTTCGGCGGTGCTGAAAAGTGCGCCGAATCATTATTACAATACGGCAAGGAAAGCCTTTTTGGATGCAATGTTTGAGAACGGTCCGAGTGTTGCCCACAAGAAACTGGCAGAATATGAAAGGCATGGTCTGCTGCAAGGCATTATTACTACGAATATTGACTGTCTGCATACGCTGGCAGGCTCCAGGAATGTGGCAGAGATTCAGGGCAGCTTTGGGTTTAATAAGTGCTTGAAGTGCGGGCAGGAGTACAATGATGTGCAGATATGGAACCAGGGAAAAGCTCCACGCTGCGAAAAATGCGGAGGTGTGGTTGGGGCGTTTCCGGTCTATAAGCATATTGGACTGGTGGAGGATGAAGTACGGAAAGCAAGGAGCTTTGCGGCACAGGCGGAGCTTGTTATTATTATCGGCGCACAGGGCAGCTATGGTGGGGTTTACTATCCTTATATCCGTTCGGGCGCAAGAATCGTGCAGATTAACCCGAAAGCCACACAGTTTGATGATGTGGCGGTATTGAATATTCGGAAAGGGGCGGATGAAGTTTTTTGTATGCTGTCATAAGCTGGAAAATGTTAAATATAAGGAGCGTGATATCATCGAAAGAGTGATTATAATTGAGTACAGCGGAAGAAACTCACATATTATAGATGAGATACTGGAAAAACTAAAAAATCACCCGGATTTTAATTTTTTATGGTCAGAGCATAATCCGATGTTATCGCTTCCAGGTTTGGAAATGGACCAGATGCAACGGAAAGTATACTGTAATAGCCAAGAAATTAAATTAACAACAAAAGAATATGACCTGCTTTGCTTGCTTGTGGCAAATAAAGGGCGCGTCCTTACTTATGATCAGATATATCAGAAAATATGGAAGGAGGAGGCTTTTGGGAATGCAAACAATGCCATAGCCTGCCATGTTCACAACCTGCGAGAGAAAATAGGCAGGTTATTGCCGGAGGGCTGTTTTGTCATCCGGTGTGTACGGGAGGTTGGCTATTGTATTGAAACAGACTTCGAGTGTATTGCAGCTACATAACGGCGGCTTGGGAAACTGAGCCGTCTTATTTTTTGTCCGTTTTTCTCACTGCTATTCCGGGTGTTTTCTACATAATT
>ERZ777305.579-NODE-579-length-58860-cov-5.769271_pt1 | contig 58860 bp, 46 predicted proteins | sample MGYA00374965_ERZ777305 | MGnify/ENA primary metagenome ERZ777305 (study PRJEB29328, sample SAMD00013331) | mouse gut metagenome | study: EMG produced TPA metagenomics assembly of the Metagenome analysis of fecal microbiota from mouse which was promoted...
ATATTTCTACATACACTGTTCTTTGCATCGTCCTTATCTAAATGACATTGGGGTTTTCCCGCCGCCTGTCGTCATGTCTATTGTTTTATGGAAGAAGGTATTTTTTCAGAATCTGTGTGAGTCTGTCCATATCAATGGGTTTCGCTACGTGTTCGTTCATACCGCAGGCGAGACAGCGCTGGATATCATCGGAGAAGGCATCTGCTGTCATGGCGATAATGGGCAGATCTGCGTCCGGACGATCTAATGCGCGGATAGCCTTTGCGGCTTCATAACCGTTCATGACCGGCATACGGATATCCATCAAGATGACATCGTAGAATCCGGGTTCTGACTGGCTAAACTTGTCAACACAGATCTGACCGTTTTCAGCCCGCTCCAGTTCAAACCCGACTTCGGATAGAATGGTTTCGGCAATCTCCCAGTTCAGATCGTTATCCTCTGACAGCAGGATATGCTTGCCGGTAAAGTCGTCGGTATGGGAATTCTCCTGCGTCTCTTCCTGGGTATCGCTTGTCATATAACGGCTGAGGCCCAGGAACAAATTGGATTTGAACAGCGGTTTGGAGATAAAGCCCTGTATACCGGCCTCTTTGGCCTCTTTCTCAATGTCGCTCCAATCGTAAGCGGAGATAATCAGGATGGGCACCTCCTCACCCAGATGCTTTCTCATCTCCTTGGCCGTCTGCAGACCATCCATGTCGGGCATTTTCCAGTCTAAGAGAACAATTTCATAATCTTCCTGTTTGGCGTGATGGGTTTTGACCATATCCACAGCGGTATGTCCATCGGTTGCATATTGTGCTTCAATGCCGATTTCCTTCAAAGAGGAAACGGTGGCTTTACAGAGATCTTCGTTATTATCCACCACCAGCATCTTCCAGGGCGGAAGAACCATGTCCTCTTCCTTTACAGTAGCTTTTTCAAAATCCAGCGTGATATGGAATTCACTGCCTTTGTTGGGTGCACTCTGTAATTCTATGGTGCCGCCCATGGTGTCAATAATAGCTTTTGTAATGGCCATGCCAAGGCCTGTACCTTCTGTTTTATCCACCTGGGATTTCTTCTCTCTGGTAAAGGTATCAAAAATCTTCTCCTGAAACTCAGGGGTCATGCCGATGCCGCTGTCTTTTACTCTGAAATGGCATCTTACGAAATTTTCACCTTTGGGAGAGTCTTCCTGTTCCAGATGAATATGAATATTGCCGTCTTCCGGCGTAAACTTAATGGCATTCGATAAAAGGTTGATTAATATCTGGTTTAGACGGACGCTGTCACAATAGATCTCTTCGGCCTGAATTTTACAGATAAAAATGTCAAAGTGCAGGTTCCTTGCCTTGATCTGCGGCTGCACGATATTGACAATGCTTTCCATAGCCTCCCGCAGAGAAATCTGGTTCATATTTAAGGACAGTTTGCCGCTTTCGATTTTGGACATATCAAGGACATCATTGATCAGCCCCAGTAAGTGTTTGCTGGACAAAGTTATCTTTCCAAGGCATTCCTTTACTTTGGTCATGTCGTTGATGTTGGCCATGGCTATGGCTGTCATGCCCACGATACCGTTCATCGGGGTCCGGATATCGTGACTCATGCTGGAAAGAAATTCACTCTTGGCCTTATTAGCCTGTACCGCTTCCCGCTCCGCCTTTTCCAGTTCTTGTAACTGCTGTTGTGACAGTCTGTAGTAGAGGAAAAAGATAATGATGATTCCCACGAGAATAACACCGGCCATGGTCAATATAATGACCTGACGCTGTATGTTCATATCGTTGACAATACTTTCCAATAATCCAAAAGGCATAATGGAAACCAGATACCACTCGGAATCCGGTAAATGTGTACATAACATATATTCATACTCATCACCGTTATAAACGAGAGAAGAATAATCGGCATCCGTGTTGAGGGCAGTCTGCAGATCGTGAACGTACTGGTCTTTCGAATCGGTGGTATTGGAACCGGCAAATATATCCAGAATGCGGTCAAAGTAATTATCATCATCCAGATTCCTTACAACATAAGTACCGTCTCTGCGAATGATAAAGGAATACATGCCGGTTGTTTTGTCGTTTAAGGAAAGAACGGTTTCCAAATAATTCATTGGAAGTGCGGCTACCATGGCGGAACTGGTCTTACCATCGTGCATGGGATATTCGGCATCGATTAGCAGGCATAGCATTCTCTCCCCTTTGTCGTTATATCCGGAGAAGACGCGCTGGCTGCTGTTCTGTAAGACCGTGTAAAAGGTGGTCTCATCGTTATATTCTACCATATCGCCGTAAATGATTTCCGGTTCCCCATCTTCTGTATAAAGGACGAGGGAGGTAAAATTACGTACACGGGCGCTTTCTGTGAGCTCCTCTATCATTTCTGCACCGTATGTTATAGTATCGGGCGGCGTTCTTTTCACAATACCCTGCACCTGAAAGACCTGCATACTGATGACTGCATCAAAGGTTCCTTTTAACTGTTCAGCCATGGCGTGGGTATAGACTTCTCCCACCTGACTGATGGCATCATTGCTTTTCCTGCCTATGATCAGGGAAGATATGCTGAACACAAGAATGCTGACGGCAATCAGGACGGCAAATCCTGCTAATACGACTTTTTTTCTTTTCTGAATGACCACGAAAACCCCTCCCACTTTATACTGCAGCGTATCTTTTATCCTTTGTTTTATATAAAAGATTTTTATGTCCGCTTTTGAAGGAAAGTATATCATATTGTCCATTAGATTTCAATTCAAGAACCGTTGTAACTGCTTTTAAAAGATTGCTGACTGCGATAATGACATGCTGAAAGTTGTATGGTATAATGATTATCGATATATAGAAGAGTTGAAAGACGGGGGTATTATATGAAATATGATGTCATTATTATTGGGGCAGGGCCTGGCGGTATCTATTCTGCCTATGAACTGACGCAGCAAAAGGAACATTTGAAGATAGCGGTTTTCGAGGCGGGACATGCGCTGGAAATGCGGCATTGTCCCATTGACGGAGACAAAGTAAAAAGCTGTATCAACTGTAAGAGCTGTTCTATCATGAGCGGATTTGGCGGAGCGGGTGCTTTCTCCGACGGAAAGTATAACATTACCAACGATTTCGGCGGTACGCTTCACGAACATGTGGGTAAGAAGCAGGCGATTGAGCTGATGCGTTATGTAGATGAAATTAATATGAAATATGGCGGCGAGGGTACAAAATTGTATTCTACTGCCGGGACCCAGTTTAAGAAGCTGTGCCTGCAGAATAACCTGAATCTGTTAGACGCTTCGGTTAGACATCTAGGAACGGATATTAACTATATTGTGTTGGAGAATCTTTATGCGGCGCTGCAGGATAAAATCGACTTTTACTTTGATACACCCATTAAGACAGTGGAAGTGACAGAAAACGGCTACAGGGTAATCGGGGAGAAGGAATCCTACGAGTGTGAAAGATGTATCATATCTGTAGGGAGAAGCGGCAGTAAATGGATGGAAAAGGTGTGCGAGGAACTTTCCATCAACACAAAATCAAACCGCGTGGACATCGGTGTGCGCGTGGAGATTCCGGCGGTGATCTTTTCTCATCTGACAGATGAGCTGTATGAGAGCAAGATTGTCTATCGTACAGAGAAATTTGAGGACAGTGTGAGAACCTTCTGCATGAATCCTTATGGCATGGTGGTGAATGAGAATACAAACGGTATTGTAACGGTAAACGGACACAGCTATGAGGGCGCAGATAAGCGGACCAATAACACTAATTTTGCACTCCTGGTGGCCAAGCATTTTTCGGAACCTTTTAAAGACAGTAACGGGTATGGGGAGAGCATTGCCAGACTTTCCAATATGCTGGGCGGCGGTGTGATTGTACAGCGTTTTGGCGATTTGGTGCGTGGAAGACGCAGTAACAACAAGCGTATCGAAGAAGGCGTGATAGAGCCCACACTTGCGGCAACACCGGGAGATTTGAGCCTGGTGCTTCCGAAACGTATTTTGGACGGCATTATTGAGATGATTTATGCACTTGATAAGATCGCACCGGGTACGGCCAATGATGACACACTGCTTTACGGAGTGGAAGTTAAGTTTTACAATATGGAGGTGGAGATTAACGAACATTTAGAGACCAAGTATAAGGGCCTCTACATCATCGGCGACGGCAGCGGCGTGACCCATTCTTTGTCTCATGCATCCGCCAGCGGGGTATATGTGGCAAGAGATATCGTGACCGCCATGGATTGAAGGATGGCACACCGGGAGCCTTTGCTATAGCGGCGGGCGGCATTGCAGATGGCCGTGCCATAGATTAAAGAAATAGGGAAAAGGAAACAGAGGAAACAATAGATTCATGATGAAAGAAGAGAAACAGCCGGCAGACTGTCTGAAATATAGGATAGTCTATGGAGCGGTTTCGGAACGGAGGGAGCATGATATTAGGAGCATTGGAAGCAGGCGGCACGAAGATGGTATGTGCTATCGGTAATGAAAACGGGGAGATTATGGAGCAGGTCTCCATTCCCACGCAGACACCGGATATTACGATACCGAAGCTGTTAGAATTTTTTGAAGGAAAAGGGATAGAGGCGTTAGGTATCGGCTGTTTTGGACCCATTGATGTGAATAGAGATTCCGAGACTTACGGCTATATCACAACCACACCGAAGCTGGCGTGGCAGAATTATAATATGGTGGGTGCATTTAAGGATAAACTGGGCGTGCCAGTTGGATTTGATACGGATGTAAACGGTTCTGCGCTTGGAGAATTTACCTGGGGGATAGCCAAGGGATTACATAGCTGTATCTATATCACCATCGGAACCGGCGTAGGCGTGGGCGCAATTGTGGATGGCAGACTGCTTCACGGTATGATGCATCCGGAAGGAGGCCATATTCTCTTAAGCCGTCTTCCCCAGGATACTTACAAGGGTTTCTGTCCCTTCCACGCAAACTGTATGGAAGGTCTTGCGGCCGGTCCGGCCATCGAGGGCAGATGGGGAAAGAAGGCCGTTGAACTTGCGGACAGGCCGGAAGTGTGGGAGATGGAGGCTGAGTATATTGCCCAGGCTCTGGTGGACTACACCATGACATTATCTCCCCAGCGCATTATATTGGGCGGCGGCGTAATGCATCAGACACAGCTTCTGCCGCTGGTGCGGGAGAAATATAAGGCGCTTTTGCATGGGTATATTAAGACCAAAGAGCTGGAAGATTTGGATTCCTATATTGTGGTGCAGAGCCTTGATGACAAGCAGGGCATCATGGGAGCACTGAAACTGGGCATGATGGAATTGGAACGCTGACTGATTAGTAAGAACGATACGTTAAGAACCTTCTCCAAAGGAAACAGGGAGAGAAAGGAATGAAAAGAAAATATAAAATCCTGGGAATTGCTCCTTATGAGAATTTAAGAAATGCCATGGTCATGGCGGCGGAGAAATATGAGGAGATCGAGTTGACTGCCTTCACGGGTAACTTGGAAGACGGCGTTCAGCTGGCCGTGCAGCATATGGATCAGGGATTTGACGTTATATTGTCCCGCGGAGGAACGGTTGAGCTGATACGGGAGGCAGTGTCTGTCCCTGTGGTGGAGATTTCCATATCTTTCAACGATATCTTAAGGGCGGCACTGCTGATTGATAATATCACAAATGCCTGTGTCGTTGTGGGATATCCCAACATTACAAAGCCGGCGCGCATCCTGTGCGAAACGATGAATTATCCCATGAACATTATGACGATTCATCATCCGGATGAGCTGGACGAAGTTTTGAGGATGCTGAAAGAAGAAGGCAGCCATATTATTTTATGTGACGTGATCACGGAAAGAATAGCAAGAGAAGCGGGGCTGGAACCGATTCTGATTGTCTCCGGTCCTGAGGAGATTGAAAGCGCCATAGAAAACTCCATTCATATGTGCGATATGGTGGAAAAGACAAAGGCGAAGAGCCGTTTGTTTGTGAAAGCATTAGAGATGCAGGATATGGAAACCATTATCATGCATGAGAATGGAGCCGTGCTGTTTTCCAATTACAATAAAAGAAATATAGTGTCTGTGACAGAATATCTGCGCAAGCTCACAAAAAATCCGGAGCTCATACAGGTAAAGGCATTTCATATGATTGATAATGAGTTGTATTCTGTCCTGGCAGAGAAGACAGAGTATCTGGAAGAGAGTTACTATATATTCTGTCTGGAGCAGAATCCTTTTCCGGTGGGCGGCGGAAAACACGGTATCCGTTTTTCTTCTTATACGGAAGTTTCTGTCATGTATTCAAGCAGTTTCTATTCTCTGACGGCCAGCGCAAGGCTTATGGGGGAGAAAATCAGGATGCTCAACCAGAACATGATACCCATGATGATTCTGGGGGAGAGGGGAACTGGAAAAAACGAGATGGCGGCAAAGCTCTATCTGGAAAGTTCCCTGCGCAAGTACCCTTATGTGACGATAGACTGTCAGGTGATCAATGACAGGACATGGAATTATATAACGGGCAATTATAATTCGCCCTTTAACGATCAGAACAATACCATTTTCATCAGTAATATTCAATCGCTCTCGAAAAGCCGGCAAAATCAATTGCTGTCTCTTTTATCAGACACGAAAGCGTACAAGAGGAACCGTATTATTTTCTCCTGTTCCCAGACGCTGGACGCAGGGGTGGAAGACCCGTCCAAAAATTTTATAGACTATCTTGCCTGCCTCACAATTTATATGCCGCCTTTAAGGGAACTTTCGGATGATATTCCGAACGCCTCAAATCTGTACTTAAATACCCTCAATGTGGAGCTGTCCAGGCAGATTGTGGGGTTTGCGCCGGAAGCGCTTGCGTTGTTGACGGCTTATGAGTGGCCTGATAATTTCTTACAGCTGAAAAGAGTGTTGACAGAACTGGCAACGCTCACCTCAACGTCTTATATTCAGTACGATACGGTGTATCAGACCATGGAGAAGGAAAAGCGGCAGTATGTTCCAACCGCATCTACATTGTTTGATTATGAAAGGTCCTTGGATGAAATGACCAGAGAGATTGTCAAAGTGGTGTTGTCTCAGTGCGGCGGTAACCAGACATTGGCGGCCAAAAGGCTTGGCATTGGCCGGACAACTCTGTGGAGATATCTAAATGAGGAAAGCTGATATCCTATGAGTGAGTACTTGGATTTCCTATAACATATCATAAGTTTCATGTGTACAAAAAGCAGCAGAATTTTGCTGCTTTTTGTTGTATCTCTTTATCAGTTTTTTCACGCAAAAAATTCCCTCAAAATCATTATTGTTTCAAAAAAGAACAATTATGAGAAAAAATTTGTTGAAAAACAGGCGTATAACTGGCAATATATAAAAAACAAACAAAACCAATCGATATCGATAGTTCTAAAATGAAACAATGCGGAGGTGATAAGAAGGTATGATTCAGCTTCTTGTAATTTCAGACGATTTTACAGGAGCTCTCGACACCGGCGTACAGTTTGCGGGAAAGGGTATAAGAACAAAGGTTTTCAGCCGCCTGCCCGCAGATGAAAGCATATGGGAGAGATTAGAGGCACAGGTGATGGTGGTTGATGCGCAGACAAGGCATCTGGACGCCGAAGAAGCGTACCGAAGGGTATATGATTTGGTAAAACGTGCAAGGATTGCGGGAGTTCCTTACATCTACAAAAAAACTGACTCCGGACTCAGAGGAAATATTGGAAAGGAGTTGGAAGCTGCGCTGGCGGCAAGCGGGGAGAAGTATCTTACGTTTATCCCGGCACTGCCGGCCATGAACCGGATTACGGTGCATGGGATTCACTATGTGGATGGCGTCCCGATACATAAGACGGCCTTTGGCCGGGATCCTTTTGAACCGGTTCGGTCGGCGGAAGTGAAAGAACTGTTTCAGACCGTAGCTGTGAAGAGTGTACTGTATGAGGAAAGTACCCACTATGAGAGAGGCGGGAGTGAAGAGATCGGTATCTTTGACGCATCCAACCAGGTACAGATTGAAACAATCACAAAAGACTTGATGGAACAGGGGCGCCTTGGGGTCATGGCAGGCTGTGCAGGATTTGCCTCCGTGCTGGGGGACTGTCTTGGATTGGAGACGACCCAGAGGAGGATGCCTGCGGTAACGGACAAGCTGCTGATTGTCTGCGGGAGCGTGAATGAGATCACAGGAAGACAGGTCGAGTATGCGCAAAAGAATGGGATGAAGCGGATTACGGTCATGCCGGAGCAGCAGTTTACACCAGGATATTTGCACCTTTCAGAGGGCAGAGAGTGGCTGCAGGGTCTGAAACGGGATTGTGAGGCGGGAATTACTTGTGTCGTGGAAACTGGCATTTCGGAAATGGACAAGATGGCACAATACAGAAAAGAAAACCATATTCCACTGGAACAGGCGCGGGTGACGATTTCGAAGATGCTGGGAGAAATGTTGAAAGAGCTGCTGGAGATGGGCTTGGAGGCGGCCATTATGATTATCGGAGGCGATACGCTGGCAGGCTTTATGACCCAAATGCATTGCGAAGAGATTACCGTCTACAGAGAATTGGAGCAAGGAACGGTTCTTTCCTCTGTGGAGATTAACGGGAAAGAGCAATGGCTCATATCGAAGTCAGGAGGCTTTGGGGAGCCGGAACTCTTGGTAGAGGTGGATGAATTGATCAGGAAAGATTTTTCTGCAGCGGTAGTTTAGAGAAAGGAGGAGAAACTATGGTGGAACAATATACACTTTTCATGCCGAAAGCCGTGTACAGCGGGAAAGGGGCGCTTGGCAGGATTTGTGAAATAACGGAAGGCAGATTTAAGAAAGCCGCGGTTTTCACGGACAAAGGCGTGGAGCAGGCGGGACTTTTGAAGCTTCCTATGGAGTATTTGCAGGAGGCAGGAGTTGATACGATTGTCATAACCGATCTGCCTGCGGAACCCACTTGTGACCAGGCACAGGAGATTGTGGAGAGATTCAACAAGACAGGCGCAGACTTGATCGTTGCAGTGGGCGGTGGAAGCGTTATGGATGTGGCAAAGCTTGCATCCATTACAGCGGGCGAATCCCTGACCGTGCGCCAGCTGTTGGATAATCCGGGGCTTGGGAAAAAGCGCATTGCGACGATGATGATTCCCACGACGGCCGGAACAGGTTCGGAGGCCACGATGAACAGTATTGTGGCAGTGCCCGAAAAGCAGTTGAAGGTAGGCATTGTAAATCCTCAGATGCTGCCGGATTATGTGATTCTGGATGGCAGTCTTTTGAAGAATCTTCCGAAGAAGATTGCAGCATCCACAGGCATCGATGCCATGGCCCATGCGGTGGAATGTTTTACTTCCAATAAGGCGAACCCTTTCAGCAACCTGTTCGCGAAGGAGGCGGCAAGACTGATTTTCCATAACATAGAGGAAGCGTGCGAGAATCCGGAGGCGGAGATGGCAAAGACCAATATGCTGATTGCTGCATTTTATGCGGGTGTGGCAATTTCAGCATCGGGAACAACGGCAGTTCATGCTTTATCTTATCCTCTGGGCGGGAAGTATCATATTCCCCACGGTGTGTCTAATGCCATGTTGTTGCTTCCGGTGATGCGCTTTAATCAACCGGTTTGCGGGAAAGAGTTTGCGGAGTTGTTTGACGCAATTGCGGAAAACGGGCAGCAGAATCTGCAGTTGACAGAGGAGGAAAAGGCAGACAAATTGTTGACACGCATGGAAGAGATTATCAAGCGGTTAGAGATTCCCTCATCTCTCTCAGCTTTCGGTATCGGCAGGGACGCGTTAGAAGATCTTGTAAGCGCCGGTCTGGAAGTGAAGAGATTGTTAAACAACAACAAGCGGGAGCTTACCGCCGCGCAGGCACGTGAGTTGTATCTGCAGATTATGGATTAAAGTACAAGGAACAATCAATACGAGAAGAAGGGAGAAGAGAAATGGCTGTTTTAAGAGGTATTATCCCTCCTGTTATCACACCTATGAATGAGGACGAGTCCGTCAACGAACAGGAACTGCGGCATCAGGTAAATCATTTGATCGAGGCGGGCGTACATGGGCTGTTTCCTTTCGGGACCAACGGAGAGAGTTACATACTGAGCGAAAAGGAAAAAGAGCAGGTCCTTTCTGTGGTGATTGAAGAAAACAGGGGAAGGGTTCCGGTTTACGCCGGGACTGGCTGTGTGGGGACGAAGGATACCATTCGTGTATCCCAGATGGCTGAGGCTTTAGGAGCGGACGCCCTCTCTGTGATCACCCCCTGGTTTGCCAAAGCATCCGATGAGGAACTGTACGAGCATTACTGTGCAGTGGCAAAAGCGGTGAAGATTCCGGTGATACTATATAATATACCGGTGAGAACGGGCAACAGTATCTCGCCTGCATTGGCGGAAAGGCTGTCCGAAGTGGACAACATTGCAGGCATCAAGGATTCCAGCGGGAACTTTGACAATATGCTGCAGTATCTGGAGAGAACCAGAGGAAAGGACTTTGTAGTACTTTCCGGCAATGACTCTCTGATCTACTGGAATCTGTTAGCAGGCGGAAACGGCGGTATCGCCGGCTGCGCAAATGTATATCCGGAGACCATGGTATCCATCTATGAGCGGTTTATGAAGGGGGATTTGGAGGGAGCGAAAAAGGCGCAGGAATCCATCCGCTCATTCCGTAACTGCTTTAAGTATGGGAATCCCAATACCATTGTAAAGACTGCGGTATCCATGCTGGGGTATCCGGTAGGAAAATGCCGTGCACCCTTCAATGAGATTACACCGGAAGGGATAGAAGCGATTAAGGGTGTATTGGAAGAAAACCGGAAACTGGGACTCAAGTAGAAAGATGGAGGATTAGTATGAACCCTTTAATTGGCATAACGCTTGGAGATCCGGCCGGTATCGGGCCGGAAATAACAGTAAAGGCACTGGCGGACCATCCGGTCAGTGAAAAGTGCCGCCCTCTTGTGATTGGAGATGCCTGTGTTCTGGAAAATGCGGTAAAGATCACAAATCGTCCGGTAAGCATCCATGTGATTGAAAAACCTTCTGAGGGCTTCTATCGTCCAGGATGTATCGACGTCATAGATATGAAGGCTGTGGATATGGAGAAACTGCAGATCGGCCAGGTATCCGCTATGGCGGGCGAAGCAGCATTCCAGTATGTGAAAAAAGTCATTGAGCTGGCTATGGCGGGTGAAGTGGACGCAACGGTGACAAACGCGCTCAATAAAGAGGCAGTCAATCTGGCAGGACGACACTATTCCGGGCACACGGAAATCTATGCGGAATTTACCGGGACAGATAAGTACACCATGATGTTAGCTCATAAAAATCTGCGGGTAGTACATGTGTCTACACATGTATCCTTGCGGGAAGCCTGTGACCGGGTCAAAAAGGAGCGGATTCTGGAAGTAATCCGTATCGCAGATCAGGCCTGCAGGGATATGGGGATAGAGAATCCACGGATTGGCGTAGCCGGGTTGAATCCCCACAGCGGCGAAAACGGATTGTTCGGCAGAGAAGAGATCGAGGAGATCAGACCGGCAGTGGAGCAGGCAGTGGCGGAGGGTATAAGTGCCGACGGTCCGATTCCGGCGGACACGGTATTTTCCAAGGCCAGAGGCGGCTGGTACGATATTGTAGTAGCTATGTATCACGATCAGGGGCACATCCCGTTAAAAGTCGTAGGATTTGTTTACAACCAGCAGGAGAAGAAGTGGGACGCCGTGGAAGGTGTGAATATCACACTGGGACTGCCGATTATCAGGACCAGCGTAGATCACGGCACAGCTTTTGACCAGGCAGGGAGCGGAAACGCGAATGAACTGAGTCTGTTAAACGCCATCGAATATGCGGTGAATTTTGCAAAAGGCAGACAGAAAAATGGATAAATCCGCCCAATGCGGATGAAAAATAGTAACTATATTAACCAATGTATCTAGGAAGAGGAGGAAACAAATGAGAAAGAAGATTGTATCTTTATTTTTGGTTGTTGCTATGATGGGAACGATGCTTGTGGGCTGCGGAGGAAACGCAGATGCTCCGCAGGCGGAGCAGTCAGGAGAGGCGAGCGAAAGCGCAGGCGGTGAAGGCGGTAACACCTATACGATGTTTATGCGTAACACCTATGTAAAGTGGATTAACGAACTCAAATGGTATGATAAGGCGGAAGAGAATACGGGAGTCCATGTGGAATATGTGGAAGGGCCGGATGATTTCAACGATGTATATGCGGAGATCGATCAGCGGATTATTTCCGACACCCTGCCTGATGCGGTGATGACGAAACTGGCACAGACAAACGTATATGGCCCCCAGGGAGCATTTGTGGATTTGGCGCCGTACATCAGCCAATATGCACCGAACCTGCAGAAATATATCGATGCAAACCCGGACTACAAAGCATTGGTAACCGACGAAGAAGGTGCGATTTACGGGCTTGTGAAGGAATCGCCGATTTTCACTGACTATCTTGGCTATCGTGTAGATCATCTGGAGAAGGCAGGCGTTGATGCTGCTTCCATCAAGACAGTGAATGATTTTACAGAAGCGATGCGTCAGTTGAAAGAATTCTACGGAAAAGATAACCCGAATTACTATCCTCTGGATGGAAGAGAAAACCCGATTCGTTTTGCTGCATGGTTCAACTGCCCGAGTAATATTTCCGCACAGGAGTCTAACGGTATTTATATCGACCATCAGAAGGATGGTTCCTTGGATATCATGGATGAGAACGCTTATACCATGGTGGAAACCATGAAGACCTGGTATGATGAGGGACTGATCAACCCTGAGTTTGCGGCAAATACCCGTACAGAGGGCGATTGGGAAGCGGCAATGATCAACGGCAACGCTACGTTCGAGTATGACTATTACAACAGACCGGAGTGGTTTATGGTAAACGGCGGAACAGACGCTGACCCGGATTACCAGATGGGCGTTATGGATATGTTCCAGGATGAAAACGGCAATATTCTGAAAGGAACCAGCTGCTGTAAATATAAAGAGGACTGTGTGACAGCCGTAAATGCAAAATGCAGTGAAGACAAGATCAAGACAATCCTTACGTTTATCGATTATTTTTATACAGAGGAAGGCCAGACCCTGTCAGAGTACGGCGTAGAAGGCGAAAGCTATGAAGTAGCGGCGGACGGCTCTAAGAAATTCATCGTTGATTATGCCACAGAGGAAGCGACACCGGAAGGGGAGAAGAGATGGTCCTTCTTAAGCGACAGATTTACCGTATGTAAGCCGGTTAACAATGAGGCTTTCTTTGCCTGGAATTCTCCGCTGATTGCGGAAGCTGCTTCCAGAATCAATACAGATGAAAATGTTATGGAGGCTTATAACGTTAAGTATACGGTAGAGCAGGCGGAAGAACTGTCTAACCTGGTTGCAACCGTTTTTGACGCTGAAATTTCCGGTATTGTATCTTTTGTGACAGGAAATACGGAATTTAATGCAGATGCATGGAAGGCTTTCCAGGATGAGATGAACAGTCTTGGACTTTCCAGAATTGAGGAAATCCAGTTGGAGGCTTATCAGGCAACATTTGGAGAATAAGCTTTGAGAGGAGGACAGAATGGCTAGAAAGAAAAGCGGAGGGGCGGCTTTGGCGTCCGGTCAGAAAAAAGTACATTCGGTACAAGATTTTATAAAAAATTTCAGGAGAAACTGGATTTTATATCTGTTGTTGCTTCCTGGACTCCTGAGTCTGATTCTGTTTAAAATAGGTCCTGTCGGAGGCATGGTCATCGCCTTTGAGAAGTTCAGCGCCTTTCAGGGAGTATTTGGCAGTAAATGGGTAGGACTGGATAACTTTATGAAAATTTTTTCAGATCCTTATATTCCTAAGGTAGTGCTGAACACGATTATACTAGCTATACTTACTATTGTTGTTGTATTTCCGATACCCATTATCTTCTCCCTGTTTCTAAATGAAATCAGGCTGAAATGGATTCGGACAACCGTACAGTCGCTGAGTTTTCTTCCCTATTTTATTTCGGCGGCAGTTATGGTCAGTATTCTTTATACGATTCTGTCTCCCAGCTCGGGTATCGTGAATAACATCATCCGAAGTATGGGAGGGGACGCAGTCAATTTTATGGCTAAACCGGGATGGTTTCGACCGCTTTATGTGATTCTGGAGATATGGCAGACCTTTGGTTATTCTGCGATCATTTATATCGCGGCCATGATGAACATTGACCCTGCGCTGTACGAAGCGGCAGAGGTGGATGGAGCCAACCGCTGGGATAAGATCTTTAAGATTACACTGCCGAGTATTTCCACATCCATTATTGTGATGCTGATTATCAGCGTGGGAAATATCTTTACCGTGAATCTGGACCGTATCTTGTTAATGTATAACAGCAGTGTCTACGAGACAGCGGATGTGATTCAGACTTATGTGTATCGTATGGCATTTGAGTCCAAGGGTTTTCCGGATTACAGCTATGGTACTGCAGTGAACATACTGAAATCAGTGATTGCGTTTATTCTGGTCAGTCTGGTAAATAAAATAGCGGACAAATTTGCCGAGACGAGACTATTCTAGGAAAGGGGGCAGAGTCAATGAATCGTAAAGCAAGTAGAAAGAAAGTGCAGGTGTTTGATATTGTCAACAGTGCCATCCTGCTGCTGGTAGCGTTCCTGTGTATCTATCCTTTCCTGTATGTTTTCTTTGTGGCCTGCAGTAACGGAACATTTCTGCAGAGAGGGGAAGTCAGTTTTCTTCCCAAAGGATTTAACCTGGAAGCTTTTAAATATATAATAGGCAACAAGAACTTCCATGTATGGACGGGATTGAGAAATTCTTTTCTCTACACAGCCGGTGGGACAATCTTTTCTATACTAATCACTTATGTGACGGCCTATGCGCTGTCCAAAGATAGATTAAAGGGCAGATATTTGCTGATGGGTGCCTTTATCATCACATGGGTATTCGATGCCGGCATTATTCCCCAGTATATTATTTATAACCAGCTGGGGTTCGTGGATAATCCGTGGGTTATGATCATTCCTGGGGCAATCAATACACAGTTCCTTATCATCACGAAAACCTTTATAGAGGGGATACCCAAGGAGCTGGATGAGGCGGCAGTGGTAGATGGAGCGAACGACTGGACCATACTGACGAAATTGTATTTCCCGCTGTCGAAGACGATTATAGCGACCATAGGCACCTTCTATGCGGTTTCCATCTGGAACCAGTATTTGATTCCACAGATCTACCTGAAAACTGACAACTATAAGGTGATTCAGCAGGTGCTTAAGGATGTGGTCATAGCGGATGCGGGAACCAGCACAGCATTTAAGAATGTAATTATCAATGGCATTACATTGAACCAGCAAAATCTCAAATCAGCGGCTATCTTTATCTCTATGCTGCCCATTGTATTGGTGTATCCTTTTGTACAGAAGTACTTTAAGAAGGGCATCATGGTTGGAGCGGTCAAGGGTTAATATCATAAGCTGCACACTGCAGGCCTTGGCAAAACTGCCGGGCCTGCAGATAAGAAGACGGGGGTAAATCTATGAGAGAATATGTAGAACTCGATACAATGAAAGAGGACGGCAGATTGTATCATAATAATCTGTTGGATTCCATAGAAGCACTGATTCCCAATCATTTTGACAGTGTACATGCCGTAGATCTTCTGGAACTGGAGAACGGCGATATGCTGGCATGTTGGTTTGCAGGGAGCAACGAGGGAAATGCGGATATCAGTATTGCAGTCTCCAGGCTAAAGGCTGGAGAGAGCGCATGGAGTGTGGGAGAGATTGTCTCGGACGACCCGTCCCGCTCCGAACAAAATCCCTCTCTTTTTCAGGCGCCTAACGGAGAAATCTGGTTGATGTATACGGCGCAGACTTCCCGCACCGAAGAAAACAGTGGGGAATTTAATTTACAGCATACGGCTGAGATACGCCGGAAGATTTCCAAGGACAACGGCTATACCTGGGGGCCTACGGAGACCATGTTTCAACGTCCCGGGTCCTTCTGCAGACAGAAGATACAGGTGCTTTCAAGCGGAAGATGGGTATTTGGAAACTGGATATGTTTTCCGGATGGTTCCAGAAACGGCAGTGATATCACGGTGGTGCAGATTTCGGATGACCAGGGAAAGACCTGGCGAGAGGTGGAAGTCCCTGAGAGCAGAGGACGTGTACACGCGAATCTGATTGAGACAGCACCCGGAAAGTTGACGGCTCTGTTCAGAAGCAGGTTTGCAGACAATATTTACATTGCATACAGTGAGGACGACGGGGAAACCTGGACCAGCCCGGTGGCTACATGCCTTCCCAACAATAATTCATCCATATCTGCCATAAAGCTGCAAAGCGGCGCTTTGGCGGTAATCTACAATCCGGTAAAATATAACGATGACATGAGCAAAACCGTATGGCCTGACCAGCGCTGTCCTGTCACCATCGCTATCTCGGATGATGGCGGAAAGACTTGGCCATATAGGCGTATCGTGGAACCGGGCGAAGGATTTGTCGGGGAATTAAACGATATCAATAACCGCCGGTATGAATATCCGGTGATGATGCAGTCCAAGGACGGAAAAATCCATGCGGCATACAGCTATGGAAACCGCAGATGCATGAAATACGTATGTGTGGATGAAAAGTGGATTCGGGGTGAGAAAATGCTTCCGGGAGCGGAAGGAGACCCGAATATGCCTTGCGTAAGGTGACACTGGATACAAAAACGCTTTACATGCAGATTGTATAACGGAAGAAGCTTTTACAACGGTAAAAAGACAAGATGCCGTTGTAAAAGCTTCTTAAATTTTATGATTCTTTGCTCGATTGTTTATCGTTGAAAATATTTTTCTAAATACTCGATGATCACCCGGGCAGCCCGCCGATGCGATTTTTCGCCGGGGTGTTCGTGGGAACCCACTGTCTCTTTGGTGGTGTCCGGAAGCTGCAGAAAGATGACGTTATTGTCTTTACTTGCGGCGCAGTATTGGCTGATGGCATCGCTGATTGCCAGGGAGAGGTCATATCCCAGCATACCATAGCACCAGACAATGTGTGCCTGCGGGTTGTTTCTTCGTAACATTTTTAAAAAGTCAATGACAGCGTCTTTGAACCGACGCAGGTCTTCTTCACAAAAAGTGCCGTCCGGGTTCAGGCGCTGCTCAAAACGTTTTCCGGTGACAGGGTCTGACCAGGCAGGCTGCACAAAAGCAGAGGCATCGTTAGTGCCCAGATTGACGATGAGAGCATCAATTTTACGGCTCGTGAAGTCATAAGGTTTAAAGGCTCCCAGACTCTCATTGACAGGCCCGTCACAGAGTCCGCAGAGCTTTTCATAGCGGGAGGGGATATTGCAGTTGGGATTGCCATCCCAGCTGGAAAGTACACCCCAGCCACCCTGGGAGATCAGATAGGCGTCTGCCTCCAGGGCTTCCGATACCATCTTTGCATAATTGCGGCTGTAGCCCATGTACATGGGGAGCCAGTCGGTATCTTCCCTAGCGCCATAGGTTCCCTCGCCGGAAGTGATACTGTCGCCTACGAATTCCAGAGTATATTTTTTCTTGGGAACAGGATAAAAAGTACCGTCCGCCTGCAGGCCGTGTACAAGGAGATAACAGTCCTCATCTTCCGTCATCGCCTGCAGCTCACGGGTAAAGCGCACGTTTTTGACGATACCCGCGCTCATGCCGCGAAACAGGCATAAAGGATACCTGCCCGGCATAAGCATCTGCCGGCTCATCAGTTCGCCGTTAATTTCGCAGGTAACCCACATCTCATGCATGTGATAATCTGCTTCTATATCAATCCACAACTCCGAACCGGATACATTCACCTCCACAGCGCTTCCCTGAAAGAAAAGCGGCACAGGACAAACGCCCGGAACCGTCCGTCCGTGAACCTTATAATACGGAACCTCCCGCAAAGAATAATTTTTGAGTGCTGACAATTTTATACCATCCTTTCTATATTTGATGTAAATGTTGAATCCGAGGCCGCGAAGCGGTACTCGCAAAGTAATTTGCGAAGCAAATTACTTTAAGTATAATAAAAATCTGGTTGCCTGCATAGATTTTTATAAAAGATTCCACAGGTGTACGCATGGCTTCCGTATTATCCAATGTTTCCAATATCATCATCCCGGTAATCATTTTTTATATTGTGGCTTACGGAATTGCCAGCCGCTGCAATGTATATGAGGACTTTATCAAAGGCGCCAAGGACGGCTTCCATACGGTCATTCAGATTATGCCCACATTGATCGGCCTGATGGTGGCAGTAGGGGTGCTGCGGGCATCTGGGTTTCTGGAATTTATAGGGGGCCTCTTTGGCGGGATAGCAGCGCGGCTTGGATTTTCCGCAGAATTGATTCCATTGATGTTGGTAAAGATGTTCTCCTCTTCGGCGGCTACCGGGCTGGTTCTGGATATCTTTAAAAATCACGGACCGGATTCGCTGATTGGGCTTACCACCTCTATTATGATGAGCTGTACGGAAACGATTTTTTATACCATGAGCGTTTATTTCCTGGCGGCGAAGGTCACGAAGACGCGCTATACTTTGAAAGGAGCGCTGTTAGCCACGCTGGCAGGTATTATAGCCAGTATCGTTCTGGCGGGAATGCTGGTATAAATCAATATAGAAAACGGCGTCCTTATTGAACGCCGTTTTCTATGTGTGAGAAGGATAGAAATGTATCAGTCCAAATATATGTCAACAGGCATTGGCTAAATGCACTGTTATGTTTAGTCGAAGCCGGTCGGCACCAGTTCAGCACCGGCGACTCCATTGATAGTGTAGTAACCACCGCTTTAGAATCTATGTAGGATATTCTTGCGGGCCGGATTCTTTGATTCGGCTCTGTCTCAACTACAATTAATACTATACATACAATTTGTGAATGGGATGTGTCAAAATTCGAAAGAAAAAAGAAAGAAAATATAAAATAAAAATTTATATTTTCATTTCTAGGGCGGCGGTGGCCATTTTTTCTCGGGAGTTTGACAGTTTCATATTTCAAAAAAACCTTGCAGGTCTTATAAAACCTGCTTTTTTTATGTCAAGATTTCCGTTTTATTTCATAGTATCATATAGCATTTTATCAAAAAGTATGATATACTATGTTCAGGAGGGCTTCGCCATGAAAGTAACTACATCTAAATCGAAAAATTCGGAATCTTTTTATATCGCAAAAAGCTTTATCGACAATAAAGGTAAAAGTACGTCCGTCAATGTACGTAAATTAGGAACTCTTAAGGAACTTCTCACAGAACACGGCCCCACCCGTGATGATGTCATGAAATGGGCGAAAGAAGAAGCCAGGATAGAAACTCTTAAATATAAAAAGGAACAACAGGCGAAAGCCGTCCAGATCACGTTTCATTCCGATCAAAAGCTGGATTATGGCCGGCATGTCTTCTACCGTGGAGGCTATCTTTTCCCTCAGTCCTTTTACTACCGCCTCCAGCTTGATAAAACCTGCCGCAGGCTCCGGGACAAGTATCGTTTTAAATATGATATCAATGCGGTTCTTTCCGACCTTATCTATGCCAGAATCCTTGAGCCGGCCAGCAAGCGCTCTTCTTATAAGACAGCATCTGAATTCCTGGAAAGGCCTTCTTATCAGCTCCATGATATATACCGGGCCCTTGATGTTCTGGGTAGGGAAGCCGATCTTATCCAGTCAGAGGTGTATAAGAACAGTCATCTGCTCGGGAAACGCAGCGATAAGGTTCTCTATTATGACTGTACAAACTATTTTTTTGAGGTAGAACAAGAAGACGGCGGCAAAAAATACGGCAAGTCCAAAGAACACCGTCCAAACCCCATCATCCAGATGGGAATGTTTATGGACGGAGACGGCATCCCTCTTGCATTTTCGCTCTTTCCCGGAAATGCAAATGAGCAGACTTCCCTGAAGCCGCTGGAAGAAAAAGTGCTTCAGGATTTCGGCTGTACAAGGTTTATTTACTGCAGTGATGCCGGACTCGGTTCCGAAGCCATCAAAAGAATCAATCATGCCAGTGAACGTGCCTTTATTGTCACCCAGTCTATCAAAAAGCTAAATAAAGAGGATAAAAAGTGGGCTCTGGACACAACGGGATTTAAGCGCGTCTCAGATGACATGCCCGTCGACCTTTCGGAAATCCCGCAAGATGATAACGGACTGTATTATAAGGATGAGCCCTATACTCCCCATACAATCCATCAGCGTCTGATCGTGACTTATTCGCCGAAATATGCAAGGTATCAGAAAACGATACGGGATGCGCAAGTGGAACGTGCTGAAAACATGCTGGATTCCGGAAAGGTAAAGAAAGAACGCAGAAATCCCAATGATCCTGCCCGTTTTATTGGAAAAACTGCGGTGACCGAAGATGGGGAAGCAGCAAAAATCCATCATTATCTGGATAACAATAAGATCGCGCAGGAGGCCCTCTACGATGGAATGTATGCGGTAACTACCGATCTGCTGGACGATAGTGTGAAAGATATTTTAAAAGTCAGCGAAGGAAGATGGGAAATCGAAGAATGCTTCCGGATCATGAAAACAGATTTTGAAGCAAGACCCGTATTTCTTCAAGATGAGGTACGTATAAAAGCACATTTCCTCATCTGCTTTCTTTCATTAGTCATATACCGTTATCTTGAAAGAGAGCTGGAGCACGCCTTTACCTGTGAGACGATTCTGGATAAACTGAGAACAATAAATTTCGCAGATATACAGGAACAGGGGTTTATTCCACTTTATACGCGTGACAGTTTAACCGATGCACTGCACAGGAGCTGTGGCTTTGACACCGACTTTAAATTCATCACCAAAAGCCAGATGAAAACAATTCAGAAAAAGAGCAAAGGCAGGGAATAAAATACCATAGTCTAAAACGACGTTAAAAATCTCTACAACGCCCAATTTTTCAGGTGTTGTAGAGATTTTATTTTTCCACAACTGTCAAAGACAGGACTATACATACAATTTGTGAATGGGATGTGTCAAAATTCGAAAGAAAAAAGAAAGAAAATATAAAATAAAAATTTATATTTTCATTTCTAGGGCGGCGGTGGCCATTTTTTCTCCGAATGTCCGGTCATGTTCCACAAATAGCAGTGTTGGTCGGTGCGTGAGGATTAACTTTTCCAGCTGCATTCTGGAAAAAATATCAATGTAATTCAGGGGCTCATCCCAGATATACAGATGAGCGGGCGTAAGCAGGCTTGTAGCAATCAGCAGCTTCTTTTTCTGGCCTTCGGAGTATTCTTCCAGACGCTTGTCGAATTGTGTCCGGGAAAAATCAAGCTGCCGCAGAATGGCTTTCAAAAGACTTTCGTCCATATTGGCGGAGTGGATATAATCCTGTAGACTGCCGGCTATATGCGAAGTGTCCTGGTTGATGTAGGAGACGATAAGACCGCTTGCAATCTGCAGTTCACCGGAGGTTTTCACGGAAACGTCCCCAAGAATCGCTTTGATCAGGGTGGATTTACCGCAGCCGTTGGGGCCCTGCAGCCATAAACGCTCGCCCTGTCCAAGGGAAAAGCGAAGGTCTTTTACAACAGTAGTTTCGCCGTATCCAAGGTTTAAGTGATCTGCGCGTACCAGAATCTGCTTATGGTGTGTCAGGGTAGGAAGCTTTAAGTCGGAAACGGTTTCTATATCTTTGAGCAGGGTTTCCTTTTCTGCGATGGCGGCTGTGCGCCTGTGGTCCAGGTTCTTGCGCTGTTGCTGCATCCGGGCGGATTTTGCGCCGATATAGGCGCGGGTGCCGATGAAACGGTTGGTCTCTTTGGCAGGGTCATAACCGATTTTGCGGCTTTCCGCTTTATCGGCCCACATGGCGGTGCGCCTTGCGGATTCTTTCAGCTTTCCAATTTCTTTTTTCAGTTTATCATTTTCAGCCTGTTCAAAACGGTCCCTTTTTTCTTTGTTGGCGTACCAACTGTCGAAATTGCCTTTTTCCACCTGTATGGTACTGCGGTTTAGGACCAGAATGTGATCTACGCATTCATTTAAAAGCCATCTGTCATGGGAGACTAATAGAAATCCCTTTTTCGAGCGCAGATAGTCCCGTAACAAGGTTCTGGCTTCTATGTCCAGGTGGTTGGTCGGCTCGTCGATCAACAGGAAATGATTATCCCTTGAAAAGAGCAGGGCCAGCATGACCTTCGTGCGTTCCCCGTGGCTGAGTGTTTCGTATGGCCGGTAGAGAACTTCTGCATCGGCTCCCAGACCGTCCAATTCCCGGCAGACTTTCCAGAGCTCAAAATCTGGTACAAGCTCTTCTGCCAGATCTGCGGTGATCAGTTTTGCTTGCTTACTTGTGACCGGGCAGGGAAAGTAATCAAAGCAGGTAGAATGGGTGATGGCGCCGCTAAAGTTGTATTTACCCGACAGCAGATTAAGGAACGTGGTTTTGCCCTTACCGTTTCTGCCGATCAGACCAGTCTTCCAGTCCGTATCGATGGCAAAGGATACGTTTTCAAAAATAGTATCGTAACTGGTATCGTAGGAAAATGTTAAATCAGATACCTGAATCTGTGACATAATAGATGCACTCCCTTCTTTTCCCGCAAAGAGATGAATCCCCTTCGCGGCAATAAAAAAACCTCTGTTACCAGAGGGACTTAAAAAGAAACGGGAACGCCTATAGAATAGAAACCCGCAAAAAAATACAGTACACCAATAATATGATCTGCCTCTGATAACAAACTTTGACTTGTTACTGTGTTAAGTTGTTAGAAACAGATTACATTCTCAATGCGGTGTTACCTCACTTTTTGCCTGATGGGATTGATTATAGCGGATGGGCATAGAGAATGCAAGAGAAATATTTAGAAATTTTGAAATCCGAGAACCATAAGGAAATTCACAATAGTGGAAATGGGATTGCAATGGGAATCTAAATATGTTATGATTTATGTGAAATCGATTGCATATCAGAAAATAGGAATATGGTCTGGACAGAAAAGAGGAAAGTATGGACAAAAAACTTATTTTTTTAGATATTGACGGGACATTGACTACACCGGGAAGCAACGTGCCCCCTGATTCGGCGCTGTGCGCCATACGGCGGGCACAGGAGAAAGGAAATCTGGTGTTTTTGTGTACGGGAAGAAACTATGCAATGCTGAAACCCCTTTTACAATATCATTTTGATGGCATTGTTGGCAGTTCCGGCAGCTATGTGGAGTGCGGCGGACAGGTAGTCTGTGATAAACCGATGACAAAAGCGCAAAAGGACAAAGTGCTGGCATTGCTGGAAGAGCAGCATATATTTTATACCATTGAGAGCAAACAGGGCTCTTATACAGATGAAAGATTTAAAGAGTTTCTGCGCAGAAATGCGGGGGAAGATAGCAACAGCGAAATGCTGCGCTGGCGTGAACAGATTGAAAAGTCATTAAATATCCTTCCGATAGAGGCGTATCAGGGAGAACCGATTTATAAGATTGTCATTGTCAGTCAAAAGAGGGAGCCGTTAGAAGCGCTTGAAGAGAGGCTGGGGGCAGGGTATCATGTCTGTATTCAGGATACAGATGCTTACGGCTTTACCAATGGGGAAGTGATGCGCAGTGATTTTGATAAGGGTACGGGGATTCTAAGTATATGTGAATATTTGGGGATTCCCGTGGAGCAGACGGTTGCGTTTGGAGACAGCATGAACGATCTGGAGATGATGGAAACCGCGGCGCTCAGTATCTGTATGGGAAATGGGAGTGAGAGATTAAAAGAGATGGCCGACGATGTCTGCGGTACGGTGGAAGAGGGGGGATTGCAGGCCGCGTTTGAGAAATACGACCTGCTTTAAAAAACAAAGTCGGAGGGAAATCAAAGCATGAGATATCAGCTCACCGAACATCGTTTTTTATTTGGTGAGCTTCTCCTGTTTATTTAGCATATTCTGTTTTATATCATGCAGTCTGTTATCGCTGACAAATTTCTTTTTTCTTGGGTCGCCCTCTGCACGATAAATAGCTAAACTTTCCAAGTCAAATATGGAACTCCAAACTGTTTCAAAATCTGGCTCATTGTCATATTGGCACGTAAATCCATAATTGCCTTTCAAAAGCTGCTTGGTAGTCTCGATATAATCGTCCCTTATCTTCCCCGAAGAAAAGCTGTCTAAGACAACCTTATACCGCAAATGGGAATCATAATCATTCCCGTTTGCATCGTCATAGGGCTTCATTTCATCAGATGTAAAACTATTGACAGTACAAACAATCCCGTTTCCGTGAAATATTTCCGCTTCACGGACTTTTTTGAGAGTCGGCGTACATTCAACCACCACCATATTGCCGCTTTTATCTGCAAGTAAAATGTTACAGTTAGAAGCGATTGGCAGATTCTTAAGCAATGAAATCGCCTGCTCAGTGCTATCTGCCTTTTCAAGCAAATATCGTACAATAAAACATGAATTAAATCCTGCTTGTATTTTCTTAAGGTCGGTCATTACAAACGTCATTGCCACGGCAAGCCCATGTTCGTTTAGTCCCTCTTCACCGTTGATAAAAGAAGATGTAGTGATATTAAATCTGTTTCCATTCCTCGGTGCGTAAATTTCACTTTTACATCCATCACGCAGATAAGGCGGCAAATCATTATTTCTGCCATATATCAATCTGCCATTTTGGGAATAGGCAAAAGCCGTACAGCCCCGAATCTCAATAGGGAAGTTATCTTCCAGATTATACATACAGCATCCCATACACAACATCCACGAAGCAAAATGTAGATAGTCTACTCCTATGATGTCACTTACCCCTCTTATTTCCTCACACACTTCTGGAAAAAACTTTCTTAATATTTCCTCACTTTGTTTTCCGTGTTCCTGTTGAAAATTATCTAATAGAAGCGGAAAAGAGATTTGGCATTTGTTGAAAATTTTTCCACGCTTTACACCCATTTCATAATGGTCGCCTTTTAGTCTTAAATGATACATTTCCTATCTGTCCTCCTCTCTGATTGCAATCCATACTTCAGAATGTCCATGTGCTGGCTGGCTGTCGCAAATCGGATACACTTCAATATCTGGCAGTTCTGCATACTTATATCCAGAGAATGGCAGCCATTCCATGTAAAAGCGTCTAAATACACTTTGCACATCTTCCTTAAAGCGTCCATCATTCTCAAATATAACCCAAGTTGCTGCAGGAATTTCATATTCATACATATCCGCAGGGACAGAAGCATTTGTAGCAACACCGATATAATAATAGATGTCTTTTGGACTTATTCCCACAATATGCAGGGGCTGTTTTCCGTAATGTGATACACCATAGCACTTCCTCCTGTTATTTCGATTCTAAACTGAATTGACGGATATGCTTGCAGAATACTCCCCATAGCTTTTTCGTCTGTCCGTTGCAATTCAAACGCAGCCTGTGTCATTTTTCGGCGGCGTATGTATTCTGATAATGACACGCCCGAAACATAAGAAAAAATACGCTGAAAATAATAGGGAGAGCAACACGCAATGCGGGCTGCTTCGTCATATGATATTTCCTTGTCCAGATTATCTTCTATGTAATCAATGGCGGCTCCAAGTTTTTTCAACCATTCCATCTTTTTACCTCCTCACAAACAAGCATAGCTTAATCTGCTTTATATTTCCTCTCTTTTTCTGCTATCTTTTGTAAACTTACATATAGTGTATTTGAATAAAAAATTCTTTTCAATAACTTTCCGAAAAGTTGTGCACTGGCTAAGGACGCTCCCTCATTAGTGAAGAAGATTGGCTGGATTACCTACATTGTACGAATTCATTTCCGTAAGACGAGCAAGGAAACTATGAGCGACGCTATGTGCCTGATCCCGGCTTGTAAGATTAGGAGGTTTATGGTAGTATGGAGATACGAAAACAGAAGGGAAAGCAGGTGGGAAGATTGACAGTGACGGAACAGCAATATCAGGAAGATTTACAGCGTTTAAGAGGTTTACGACCAATCGATGATGATTTCATGCGTTGTCTTTTTAAAGACAATATTCCACTGGCTGAATTTGTGTTACGCATTATCACTGATAAACCAGATTTAATTATTACTGATTGTGAAACACAGAAGGATATGAAAAGACTTGCTGGCGCACGTTCTATCTGCTTGGACGCATATGGAACGGATTCGGTCGGAAAAAGATATGATTTGGAAGTCCAGAGACAGGACAAGGGAGCAGACCCACACAGGGCAAGATACCATTCAAGTGTAATGGATATAGAGAATCTTCATTCCGGGCAGGAATTTAAAGAATTGCCAGACACATATACAATTTTTATCATTGAAAAAGATTTTTATGGTCAGGGCGAAGCGGTTTATCCGATTGAGAGAATTAACCTTGCAACGGGTAAATCTTTTGAAGATGGAGAGCATATCCTTTATGTGAATGGTGAATATCGTGGAGAATCCGATATAGGAAAACTCATGCATGATTTTAACTGTACCCAGGCAGCTGATATGAATTTTGAACTGATGGCAGAACGAACAAGATATTTGAAAGAAAACCCGAAAGGAGTTCAAGAAATGTGTAAAATGATGGAGGATATGAGAAAAGAATCTTTGAAAGAGGTTGCTAAAAGAATGTTGGCAGATGGAATGTTGACACTTGAAAAAATTGCGGAATATGCAGGACTTTCACTTGAGGAAGTAAAAAAGCTGAAAGCAGAGCGGACAGCATAGTAAAACCGTAGGCCGGGAATCTAAAAAACAGGTTCCCGGCTTTATTTTTGTCCTAAATGTGATTTTTGTGAAATTGATTAAAAGGTCTTTACAAAACGTCACAGGTGATGCTGAACTTGAACTATGATGTCCCTCAAGATGTCCCTCAGGACGTGGTTTTAGATGCTAATGCAAAGTGATTGATTATGATTAATGTATGACTTCATATGAAATCGATTTCATCAATATACACAAAAAGAATTCATAAATTATAGATATTTATAACAATTTACAATGCGTCTATCCCATGATATACTTTCATCATAGGATGCAATCGATTTCACATAAAACAAAAGGATAATGGAGGGAGAAGAAATGGCACTGGATTATGCAAAATGTGCAAAAGAGATTTATGAGAATCTTGGCGGAAGACAGAATCTGGTCAGTGCAGCGCATTGCGCGACCAGACTGCGGCTGGTGACTGTGGACAATGCTAAGATTGACATGAAGAAGCTGGAGAATGTGGACGGCGTCAAGGGGGTATTCAGCAACAACGGGCAGCTGCAGTTGATTATTGGGACGGGAACTGTCAATAAGGTTTATGATGCGTTTTTGAAAGTCAGCGGCATGACGGCGGCGACCAAGGAGGAAGTGAAGGCGGCGGCAGCAGCGAAACAGCCGATTTTTAAGAGAATGATTAAGTCTTTGGGGGATGTGTTTGTGCCGATTCTGCCGGCAATCGTTGCCTCCGGCTTGATGATGGGACTGGTGGAAGCGCTTGGTAAGGCTGTCCCGTCATTCGCGGGAAGCGATTGGTATGGAATTCTGGATATGTTTTCCAATACGGCATTTACTTTTCTGCCGATTCTGATTGCTATTTCGGCGGCCAGGGTATTTGGCGGTAATATTTTTCTGGGTGCAGTGATCGGAATGATTATGATTCACCCCAATCTTTTGAACGCATGGTCGATCGCGGGCATGGAAGCATCCGAGATTCCGGTATGGCATCTGCTGGGTTTCCCCATAAGACAGGTGGGATATCAGGGACATGTGATTCCGGTCATCATAGCGGTCTGGCTGATGTGTCAGTTGGAAAAATGGCTTCATAAGCATGTGCCGGAGATGATCGATTTGTTTGTGACGCCGCTAGTTACGGTACTGGTCACGGGATTTTTGACATTGGGCATTATCGGACCGATTTTTTCTACGGCGGAAACCTATGTACTTACCTTTGCACAGTGGCTGATCACGGTGGGACACGGCATCGGTTCCATGATTATGGGGGCACTTTATCCGCTTACGGTGGTATGCGGTATCCATCACATGTATAATGTTATTGAGGCGGGGATGCTGTCTGTTCCTGATGGGCTCAACACGTGGATGCCGATTGCCTCGGCCGCCAATTTTGCGCAGGGGGCGGCCTGTCTGGCAGTTGGACTAAAGGCAAAGAATCATAAAACCAAAGCGGTTGCCATTCCTTCTTCTTTGTCGGCAGCGCTCGGCATCACGGAGCCGGCAATTTTCGGTGTGAACTTACGATTTGTAAAGCCTCTTGTGTGCGGTATTGCGGGCGGTGCAGCCGGCGCTCTCTTAGGAGCCATGTTCCATATCGGAGCCACATCTTATGGGGTGACGGGTATTCCCGGCTTCTTGATTACTTTGGATTATACGGTACAGTATGCGATAGTGCTTGCGGTTTCCTTCGGTATTTCCTTCGTCCTGACTTGGCTGTTTTGGAAAGAGGAAGAGGAACAGACGAGTGCGCCTGATGAAATGACAGACACAGAGAAGGAGAGTGCTGACGAAGAGAAAGAAAGCGAAAAGAAAGAAGCGGAAACTGTGATTTATGCGCCTTTAACGGGTAAGGTGATTTCACGTGAAGAGATTCCGGATGAAACTTTTGCGGCAGGCATTCTGGGAGATGGTGTCGGGATTGAACCTTCTGTGGGAGAAGTGACGGCACCTTGTGACGGGGAAATATCCACTGTGGCCGAGACGAAACATGCGATAGGGATAACAGGACCCGCAGGGATGGAATTGTTGATTCACGTGGGGATTGATACGGTCAATATGAAAGGCGATGGTTTTGCGGTGTTAGTGTCCGAGGGAGATAAGGTAAAGAAAGGCCAGAAGCTTTTGACCTTTGATATGGAGAAGATCAGGGCGGCGGGTTACAGTACGACGACGGCTGTACTTTTGACTAACAGTGATGATTATGCGGCAATGACAGTGGAGAGAACGGGTGCCGTAGAAGCCGGAGAAATGATCATAAAAGCTGGAACATAACTATACAATAATCATAATGGCGAGAGAAGATGATAACAATTGCGAAATAAGGATTCTCGTGGTATATTGTGTAGTAAAAGAAACGGATAATATGCGTGCAGGGAGGATGGGGCATGAATATATCAGAAATAGCAAAAATGGCGGGTGTATCCAGTTCTGCTGTTTCCAGATATTTAAACCATGGATATGTATCGGAGGAAAAAAAGGCGGCTATCCAGAAAGTGATTGAGGAGACCGGATACCGTCCCTCTGCACAAGCGCAGATGTTACGAACGAAAAAGACCAAGCTGATCGGGGTCATCATGCCGAAGATCAACTCCGCTTCTCTTGGAAGTGTTGTAGCGGGTATCCATTCTGTTTTAGAGGAAAATGGCTATAAAATGCTTCTGGCGGATACCCGCAATAATCCCCAGAAGGAATTAGAATACCTGTCAGTTTTTGATGAGAAACAGGTGGACGGTGTGCTTTTGATTGCTACCGTTTTGACAGCGGAACATAGAAAGATGTTTAAAAAAATGCGTGTACCCGTAGTGCTGATTGGACAGCATATGCCGGGAATGCGCTGCGTGTACCATGATGATTATCATGCAAGCCTTGAATTGACGCGGCTGATTCTTTCCAAGGGCCGCAGGAATATTGGGTTTGTCAGCGCAACCCATCAGGATACAGCGGCAGGCTTAGACAGGTATCGAGGCTTTTGCGATGCAGTGAAAGAGGCGGGGCTGGAGCATTTGGCTGAAAAATATGTAGTATCTGACTTTAATATACAGGCCGGTTATGAAGCGGCGGCGGAATTATTTTATCGATACCAGGATTTAGATGCGCTTATCTGTGCCACAGATACCATTGCCTCCGGAGCCATGAAATATATGAAGGAGAGAAACATAAAAATACCGGAGGACATCATGACGGCAGGTTTTGGAGATTCCGAGCTGTCTAAAGTGGTATCGCCCACATTGACAACGATGCATTTTTCTTATATGGAGAGTGGTACGTTGGCGGCACAGATGATGGTGAACTGTTTAAGCGGTGAGCAAGAAGCGGTCAAGGGCATCGTTATGGATTACTATCTGGTAGAAAATGAGTCCAGCCGCTAAATTATAAAAATTTTACATGGGAGGGTATGATGAAAACTTCGGAGATTTTTGAGAAAAGATTACAAAGGCACCATGATGAACTGCGCTGGCTGTATATGGAATTGTATGAGAATGATTCCATGTTTGCAGAATTGTGCGGTCAGATGTATGAGTACTACTTGGCCCGCAGCCAAAAGATGAAAGCCTTAGATCAGAAAAGGGAGAAGAATCCGGCATGGTTTCGCGGGAAAGATATGCTGGGCATGATGCTTTACATTGACAACTTTGCAGGTACAATACAGGGACTGCAGAAAAAGCTTCCCTATCTGGAATCCTGTAATGTCAATTATATTCATCTGATGCCATTTTTGGATTCGCCGGAAGGCCGCTCGGACGGCGGATATGCGGTGGCGGATTTCAGAAAGGTGCGGCCGGATTTGGGCAGCATGGACGATCTGGCGAAACTTTCGGAGGAGTGCCATGAGCGGGGAATCAGTCTTTGTATGGATTTTGTCATGAACCATACTTCGGAGGAACACGAATGGGCCAGAAGGGCCCGTCAGGGTGAAGGCGAATATATGAGCCGGTACTTCTTTTACGATACCTATGATATACCGGCACAGTATGAGGAGACGGTGCCTCAGGTATTTCCCACCACTGCGCCGGGCAATTTTACCTGGCTTCCGGAGATTGGACACTATGTGATGACATCCTTTTATCCTTATCAGTGGGATTTAAATTACCGCAATCCACGGGTGTTTAATGAGATGATGTACAATTTCCTATATCTGGCAAACCAGGGCATGGATATTATACGGATTGATGCGGTGCCTTATATCTGGAAAGAGCTCGGCACACAGTGCCGGAACTTAAAGCAGGTACATACCATTGTACGTATGATGCGCATGATTGGTGAGATCGTATGTCCTGGTGTTGTGCTGTTGGGCGAAGTGGTGATGGAACCGGAAAAGGTAGTGCCCTATTTCGGAACGGTGGAGAAGCCGGAATGTCATATGCTCTACAATGTCACTACCATGGCGACCACCTGGAACTGTGTTGCTACGAGGGATGTGCGTCTTTTAAAGAAACAGATGGATATAGTGAATGGTCTGCCGAAGGAATATACTTTCTTAAATTACTTAAGGTGTCATGACGATATCGGCTGGGGTCTGGATTTTGGCACGTTGAAGACCTGGGGTATGGATGAGGTAGCCCACAAAAAATATCTGAATGATTATTTTACGGGAAATTATCCTGACAGTGTCAGCAGAGGAGAACTCTATAACGATGATCCCAGGCTTGGTGACGCCAGATTCTGTGGCACCACAGCTTCCATGTGCGGCGTGGAGAGTGCGGGATTCGAGCAGGATGAGAAGAAAATGCAGGATGCCATCCGCATGGATATTATGCTGCACGCCTATATGCTGACCCAGTCGGGAATCCCCATGCTCTACAGTGGGGATGAAGTAGGTCAGGTGAATGATTATACGTATAAACAGGAACCTGGGAAGGCGGCGGATTCCCGTTATATCCACAGAGGCAGGTTTAACTGGGAACTGGCAGAAGCGTGCGATGATGTGAAGACTGTGTCGGGACAGATTTTCCAGGCGCTGGGACAGCTGGAGACGCTGCGTAAGAAGGAAAAAGTCTTTGACGCGGATGCGGACTGTCAGGTATTGGATGCGGGGGATGACGCCCTGCTGTGCCTGATGAGGTGCAAGGGAAAAGAGCGGATGATTGGTCTGTTTAACTTCCATGATATGGAGAGACAAGCGGTATTAGCCCAGGAAGGTGTCTGGAAGGATATGTTAAGCGGTAAAGTGCAGGATGTGCGTGCTGTTACTCTGCCGGGCCATGGGTTCGTGTGGCTTAAGATGCAGTGAGTTAAAGAGGAAGGAAATACATGCAGCAGTCGCAGATGACGATATTAATGACGATTATCGTATTTGTTATAATTCTGACGGCGGCGGCCATACTTTTGGTAAAGTGTGTCCGCCGCTTTCGCCATAACCGCAGGACAGGCTTTATGGATGAGATGGAGGGCCATGATTTTGAGTATTTCTGCGCGGAACTTTTAGAAAAGCAGGGATTTATCGAGGTGGAGGTTACACGTGCAAGCGGGGACTTCGGGGTAGATATTTTGGCGGAAAAGGACGGTGTCACCTATGCGGTCCAATGTAAACGTTATAACGGACCTGTGGGAGTGGAAGCTGTACTTCGCACTTATGGCGGCAGGGACTATTATGATCGGATGGTGGGTGCGGTCATGACCAACCAATATTTTACGGCGCCTGCGGTGGAGGCGGCAGGAAAGTTACAGATTTTGCTCTGGGACAGAGGCTATATAGACGAGATAATGGACGATTAGTTTGACTGTCAAAGTAATATCTGTTAAAATGGTACAACAGAAATTACGGAGGTTGAAGAGCCGAGATGGATATCAATAATACCCTGAATGAAGTACTGGTTAAATTGTTCCGTGATATTAATACCATAGAAGAGCGTGCCATAAGGACCGGAGAGTACCGGGATGTGACGGCAAATGATATACATGTGATAGAAGCGATTGGCATGGAAGATGCTAAGAATATGACCAGCGTTGCCAGAGAGCTTGAAGTTACCACGGGAACATTGACGATATCTATCAATGGTCTTGTGAAAAAAGGATATGTGACCAGAAGCCGCAGTGAGGAAGACCGGCGTGTAGTGCTGATTTCTCTATCGGATAAAGGTGTCAGGGCCTATCTCCATCATCAGAAGTTCCATCAGAAAATGATAGATGCCGTGATAGCGGGACTATCCGTGGAGGAACAGCGGGTGTTGGAACAGGCCCTGCTTAAGTTAAACCGGTTTTTTAGGGAATCGTTTTAGACGAAGCCTTACGGTTCCCATGAAACGAGTTTCGATGCCAGCGAGCGGTAGTCGGCTGGCCCGTTTTGTAACAGGAAACAATGAAATTGATATTGGAAATCTGCAGGATGACAGGCGGCGTCAGTGTCTTCGGGTTTGGCCCAGATGACGGCGGCCTGTTTTTTTAATTCCATGATTTCCAGATAGCCCAGATAGTATTTCAAGTAATTACAGGGTTCTTCGGCAATATATTGATAGACAGCCTGCACGCTCTCATCGTTCATGGTTCCCAGAGACGCGAAGATTCTCTTTACGTCTTCTAAGGAAGCGCCGTCATAATGTATCGACACATCTAACAGGGAGTACAGACACAGCTGAATCTGTCGGTCCAGGCGGCAGGCCTGATAGTAACTTACAGCTTCCGGGTGTGCCGCTTGGGCCAGACGGATTGCGTAATCGTAGGAGGATAGTTCCACATACATTGCCCAGCCTTCTATAAAGCCGCCATAATACAGGATGCTCTGCAGAGGCAGGATATCGTGTTCGTCCCAATAGCGCTGGCTGTAGACGGTCTGATAGAGATGACCGGGATAGCCTTCGTGCGCCAGTGTGGTAAAGAGGGAAAGGTCATCTGTGGTATCCTGGTTATTAATGTAAATCACATTATCGCAGACATTATCAACAGGCGGCGTCATATAGAAGGCGGGCGCACTGTAGGGCTCCAGACTTTTGTCCACATACTTTACCACGGAATGAATCTCGGTATTATCTTTTCCGGCAGGGATGGCCGGATATTGCTGCGCCACCGTTGCCTGCAGATAAGACAGATATTCTTCCGGGGAAGACTGCGGTAAAAGAGGAGGGTCCTGCCCTATCATATCTTTGAGGGCGGGATTGGCCTGCAGCAAATGTATCAGGGATTCGTAGTTAAACTGCAGGTCCTGATAGAGCAGTCTTTTGATCTCGCTGATATCCCGGTAGGAGCCGGTGCGTAGTCTAAGCAGGGCCAGGTAATAATCCCGGCCTCCCTCGTATTGGGCCAGCCCGCCGATGTCCTTGCCGTTTCCTTTTAACAGTGTGAGCTCATCGGCCAGCTCATCGTAGGCAGGCGCCACCACAGTGGTCAGGAGTCTGTCGTGTTCCGACTGAAAGGAAAGGGACTGTTCCTTGCTGATGAGGCCCTGTTCCAACAGAGTGTCCAATCGCTCCTTAAAGGTAGCTTCCAGAAAGTGACTGCCATCCGCAAGGGCCTTTGGGTCCATCAGATCGCTGCATTGGGCAATCATTTTGTTGGCAGTCTGGTCAGGCATAAAAAGCCCGGCGGATGCCTTTTCTTTCTCATAAACAATCAGACCGTCGAAATAGTCCGGAATCTGGGAAAGAATGGAGAGATAGTTTTTCACATCCTCTACGCTGTCCAGCTGATATTCCGCCAAAAGGACGGGAAGTTCCGCAGGCGTGCCCGAAGAGGGAGAAAGCGGTTCGGCAAAATACGGATTGGCAGCAACAGCGGAAGCGGCGGATAGATAGGTGTCCAAAAGTTCATACAGATATTGGTTGTCTGTACTCAGCGAACTGCGGTCTATTCTGGCAAGTCTGGCGCGGGTTTGTGACAGTTCATAGATATCATTGGCGGCATCCCCCGCCTGATAGACAGGTAGAGAAAGGCTTGACTCATCGATACCGTAAGATACGGCATCATCGATTGTATAATGAAAATGAATGGGATTGGCCTGTACTTCGCTTAAGAAAAATTCCTCCCCGAAAGCCTCAAAGCGGGCATCTTGGTGGCCGTGTGTATAATAGAGCAGGGTGGAAGCGATAAAGGCGCCAAAAAGAATAAGGGCAGCTGCCCCTTGTTTGAGTGTGAGAGTACGTTTCAAGGAAATACCTTCAAGAAAGATTTGTACTAATATATGAGAAGAGGATAAAAATAATAACCGGATCAAAAAATGATCCGGTCACGTCCGCTTTCTTTGCCCAGATATAGTTTTTCGTCCGCTTCTTTTAAAATCGTGGTCAGGTCGCTGTGGTAATCGTATTCCACCAGACCATAGGTCAAAGAGACGGAGAAGGTTTCAATGACACCGTCAAACACAATTGCTTTAATCTTCTGCCGAAGCCTTTCCAATGCGGTCACAGCCTCGTCTCCATTCAATTTGGGGAAAATCAGCAGAAACTCTTCACCGCCCCAGCGGGAAACAAAGCAATCGGGCGGCAGTTCTTTGCGGAAGGTTTCGGATATCTTTTTCAGCACTACGTCCCCCACATCGTGTCCGTAGGTATCGTTGACGCGTTTAAAGAAGTCGATATCGCACAGACAGATACTGATCTGGTTATTCCGATTCTTGAGCAGGCTGTCCAGATATTCCATGGTACTGCGGCGGTTATAGAGTCCGGTCAGGGTATCGGTATTGGCCTGCTTTACCAGCTGTCTGTTATATTCGATCAGTTTGCCTTCCAGTTCCTGTGAGTCGGCGCTGAATATATAAGCAATTGCCGCAAGAGACAGGAACACAAAAAAGGTATTGATAATCTGCAGAAAATCGGCCAGTTCCGTTCCAAGAGGGAATACCGGCTGGTGGGACTGGCAGTAATAGTACAAATAGATTCTCAACACAAGCAAAGCGGCGGAGTAGAGGAGTTTGGCTCTTTCATGCCTGTACTTAGAGAAAAAGCAAAATACAAGAAGCATGATGATGAAGTGCTGGACACCCACATTCCAGCCAAAACATACGATACTTGCTATGGTCCAGGCCAGAGCATAAATATTTAGGGCACAGTAAGAAGTGAAAGAACTCCAATGGTAAGAACATACAAAAGCAAAAATAAATAAGATCAGGGAAGCAATGGCAAAGGCGAGAGCGCCGAAGTTTCTGGTGAGTGCGATAAAAATGCAGTTGATCAAAGAATAGACTGCCATGAATAATATCAGCAGTCTGATGACAACAATCAGTTTTGACGATTCGTTTTTCCGGCCGGTGTCTTTATGGATATATTCGCAAATCTGGGCAAAAATGGAATTTTCGTTCATTATTTTTTCTTTCATCATGGGTTTATTATCTAAAAACAAATATACATATCCATTTTACACCTTTTAGCGTGTTGATGCAAACGAAGAATCTTATTTTCATATTATTTTTCATATAAAAAAATTTACAATTTAACTTTTCCTGGAAAATTGGTAGAATGTTAAAAAGGAGACAAAAGTATGCAGGCGGCCAAAGTAAAATATTCTATTAAACATAAATTGATTCTGCTTTCCATGGTAGTGGCGATTCCCTTTTTGGTTATGGTCGTTTACCTGATTTATGCGCTTCACAATTATAGCAACGCTTATGATAATATCGTTAGCAATATGACGGTGGCGAATAACTACAATCTGAATTTTAAAGAGGAGATGGATGAGAGTCTGTATAAACTGGTGGTAGGCTATGTCACTTTTGAGACGGTGGGGGAGGACAAGAGTCTGAAAGACCCTTATGTGTTATTGAATGAACTGCGCAGCGAATTCGGTAACCTTATGCGCATCACAACAGATGGGGAAAGCCGCGCCTGGCTTCAGATTCTGATGCGCAATATAGACACGCTGGAAGACCGCGTGGATGATATTAAGACAAATCTTGAGAATGATAACAGTTATGATGTGAATATTGAGATGCTGGACAATAATATTTATATCATGACGGAATTGATACAGGATAATATTCAGTCTTATATTTATTATCAGACTAAGAGCATGGAGCATCTGACAGAGCAGTTAAATGCTAAGGTGCATACGTTTACAGGATTTTGCAGCGTGCTTTTGATTTTCCTGCTTCTATTGGTGGTGGTATTGATTGTTATGATTGTCACAGGCATTATCCAGCCCATAAGAGAGCTGTCTCATGTGACGGAAAAGGTGGCCAGAGGAGATTTTTCGGCCCGCGCTTATGCGGGTTCGGAGGATGAGGTGGCCGTGCTGGCGGACAGTGTTAACAGTATGACAGAGAGCCTGGAAGGACTGGTGCAGAAGATTAAGGAGGACGAGCGTAAGATGCGCCGGGCGGATTTGCGGCTGTTACAAGAACAGATCAATCCCCATTTTCTGTACAACACACTGGATACAATCGTTTGGCTGATTGAAGGGAATGACACCGACAAGGCGGTAAATGTGGTAGTGTCCTTGTCAGAGTTTTTCCGTCTGGTCTTGTCCAAAGGGCGGGAGTATATCACCATACAGGAAGAGGAGCTTCATATTAAGAGTTACTTAGAGATTCAACAGGTGCGTTACAGGGATATTCTGGAATATAAGATTCAGATTGAACCCGAATTATATCAGTATAAGATTTTGAAACTTACCTTACAGCCGTTGGTGGAGAATTCTCTTTATCATGGCATCAAGTATAAACGTGCGAAGGGGACAATTGTGGTGACGGGCAGACTGCAGGGCGGCGAAATCCACTTTGTGGTGGAGGACAACGGTGTGGGTATGGATGAAGGGGAGCTTTTGAAACTGCAAAGCGAGATTAATAAACCCTGCCAGGATACCGAGAAAGGCTTCGGGCTGGCCAACGTGAATGAGCGTATCCGTATGAACTTTGGGGCGGAGTACGGAATGAACATTTCATCAGTCAAGGGAAAAGGCACCCGCGTGGAGATTGTCATTCCGGCAGTACCCTATGCGGCGGATAAAGGAGAGGAACCCAATGCGTAAGAAAAATAAGTTTGTCAGGATGCTGATTGCTGTCTTATCCGCTATGATCTTTTCTTTGATGGTGCTTGGCGGCAGGCTGTTTACGAATATTGAAGAAGATACTTTTGTGAGTGAAGAGGAAGACAGGATTGTGGTGGGGATGTCACAGTTAGGGAGCGAATCCGGCTGGCGGACGGCCAACACGGAATCCGTACAGAATGTCTTTACACAGCAAAATGGTTATTTCCTGATCTTTCACAATGCCAGACAAAGACAGGAAAATCAAATCAAGGCAATCCGCAGCTTTATTTCCCAGAGAGTGGATTATATCGTGTTTGCACCAGTGGTGGAGACGGGATGGGAAACGGTATTGCAGGAGGCGAAAGAGGCGGGAATTCCGGTGATTCTCATGGACAGGAATGTGGATGTGAAGGATAAGAGCCTCTACGTGACCCGGGTGGGAAGTAATTTTGTGGAAGAAGGCGAGCGGGCGGGCCGGTGGCTGGAGGATTATCTTTCCAGGCACGGCAAGGACGACGAGACGGTTAATATCGTGGTGCTGAAAGGCACCCAGGGCTCCTCTTCCCAGATTGGCCGGACTGCCGGATTTTCTTCGGTGGCGGCTCTTCATGGGAACTGGTATATTATGGAGCAGGAATACGCTGATTTTACTTCGGCAAAGGGAAAAGAAGTGATGGAGAGTTTCCTGAGAAAGTATCCGGATATTGATGTGGTGGTATCACAGAATGACGATATGACATTCGGTGCTATTGAGGCCATCAGGGAATCCGGCCGGACCGTGGGAATCGGCGGCGATATCACGATCATTTCTTTTGACGCGGTACATGCGGCCCTTGAGATGGTGGCGGAAGGTACGATCAATGTGGATATCGAGTGTAATCCCAATCAGGGAGAAGTTTTATCCAGGGTCATCGGTATGCTGGAAGACGGTGAAGAGGTGGAACATCAGTATTACGTGGAAGAAGATGTCTTTACAATCAAGAATGTGACACAAGAAGTATTGCAGAAGAGGAATTATTAACAGGAAGGAGCAGGCTATGCTGAAAGTATTTCTGGTGGAGGATGAAAGCATTGTCAGGGAGGGACTTAGGGACAATATACCTTGGCAGCAGTACGGTTATCAGTTTGTGGGAGAGGCAAGCGACGGGGAGATGGCTCTGCCGTTAATTCAAAAGACCAGGCCGGATGTCCTTTTGACGGATATCAAGATGCCTTTTATGGACGGTCTGTCTTTGAGCCGTATTGTGCATCAGGAATTTCCTGATATGAAGATTATTATCATCAGCGGTTATGATGACTTTGAGTATGCCAGACAGGCCATCTCCGTAGGCGTGGAACAATATCTTTTAAAACCCATCACCCGGGCGAATCTGCAGAAGGTGCTGACGGATTTAAAGACCAAGATAGAGACGGAGCGGGAGCAGAAACATTATCAGGAAAAATTCCAGGATGAATCCAGGGAATACGAGCAGTTTTCCAGGACGAATTTCTTCGTAAAGGTTTTTGAGGGACGTATGCCGGTACAGGATATCTATGAGGAGGCATCCAAGCTTTCTCTAAAGATCAATGCGCCCTGCTATAATCTCTTGATGTTCAATCTGCAGGAGAAGCGGGCCGGAGAAAACATGGGGTTTGAATCCGAGGATTTCGCCAGAAAGCGGGAGGAACTTTTGCATTATTTTGTGCGTTATCCCGAAAACCTGGTCTTTCGCTGGAATGTCAATACTTACGGTGTGCTGATCAAGGGTAATATAGAGCAGATGAAAGAACTTGCAGAAAAGTATCTGGAAAATGTGGAACGAATCTGCCGTCCTTCGGAGGATATTCTGGACTGGTATGCAGCTGTGGGGGAACCGGTGGAGAGATTAAGCCTTCTGGCGGAATGTTATAGCAAGGTAAACCATCTGTTTGCCTATCGCTTCCTGATGCCTCATGTGCATCTTTTTACAAAGGAGGCGACGGAAAACTACACGCCGAAGAGAGAGGGCAGTAAGATTGAGGACATTGATTGTACGAAGATGGATCCTGAACTGATGAAGGATTTTCTGCTGCGAGGCAGCAGAGAGGACATACCGGAATTTGTGGACAGTTATCTTCTTGGGATAGACAAAGCACTGCAGTCCACCATGTTCCAAAACTATCTGGTGCTTCATGTGCATTTTGTGACCCTTGCCTATGTGGAATCCATCGGCGGGGATAAGGAAGAATTTATGGCAGACGCATGTGACGGGAAGCTGCAGGACAAAAACCTGACGGCGGAGGAAATCCCCCGCTATATGCGGGACATGTTGGATAAGGCGATGGAACTGCGTGACAGGGAATCGGATAATCAGAGTAAGAGAGTGCTCAAGAAAGCGCTTGCCTATATAGAAGAGAATTATTCCCAGGAGTCCTTCTCCCTGAATTCGGTAGCGAAAGAAGTCAATGTCAGCGCCAACTATTTCAGCGCTATTTTCAGCCAGGCCATGCAGATGACCTTTATTGAATACGTGACTCAAAAGAGAATGGACAAAGCCAAGAAACTGCTCAGACAGACGGAAAAACATGCCGGCGATATCGCCCTGGAGGTGGGGTATAAGGATCCCCATTATTTCAGCTTTGTGTTTAAGAAAACCCAGGGTTGTACGCCAAGGGACTACCGGGCAGGGCAAAAATCCTAAGCCCTATAGGGGCCGTCACTTTCTTTCTGCGCAATTTCCCAGGGGATTTCCTGCGATACCACGGGAATCCCCCTTAATCTCTGTATCATACATTCTGCCGCCGCGGTTCCCATCTCATGGGGCCTGTGTGTCAGCGTGGTGATTCGTATTTTACTTAAGTCGCTTAAGTAGCTGTTGTCAAAACAGACCACGGAGAGGTCCCGGGGAACCTGAATATCGGCGTAAGCAAGTTCTTTCATGAGCCAGTAAGCTGTTTCGTCATTGTAGCAGATGACGGCGGAACAGCCAGGCAGCCTCTCCTGGATAAACTGGGTGAGAAACCGTGTATCCTGTCTGTTTCTAAGGGATTCGATATCCTGGGTATCGAACCAGCCTACATGTCTGTCTGTCAGTTCATATCCAAGATCTCTTAAGCAGGAGGCTGCGCCCAGATAGCGCTCCGGTCCCTGCAGATCGTCCACTTTAAAAAGGGCTGCGATTTTCGTATGGCCTAATCCGGTCAAATGTTCGGCCAAAAGATAACCGCCGTAATAATTATCGTCCTTGATACATATCTCGTCAGATAAGGCGCTATAGCGGTTGTGTAAAAAGAGAAGAAAAGTTCCGGCCTTTTTCAGTCGGTTATAAAGGTCCAGATTAGGGGTGGGCAGGGTGCTCTTTGTGCCTTCCACGATCATGCCCCGGGGCGGATCCTTAAGGAGGGTCTGAAGATGCTGCCGCTCTGTGGAGACGTCATTTTCTGTAGGGTATATCTGTATCTGATAGCCCTGGGATGAAAGTACATTCTGCATGTCGTTTAACAGATTGGGATAGATATACTCCTGCCCGCTGGCAATCAGGACAGGTATGACGTTGCGGCCAGAAAAAGGAAGAAGCCCTGTGGCATAGGAGCCGCTTCCCTGACGGCTTGTGATGATTCCCTGGCTTTTTAGGAGAGACAGCGCCGCTCTCACGGTCTGCCTGCTGACCTGATATTGTGCACACAGCTGAGCTTCCGTGGGCAGGGAGGTAATACCCTGCTGTAGATTTTGGGAAATCTGCTCTGTGAGTAGTTTCGTAAGCATTTCGTACTTGGTCATGATAGAAAATTCCTCTTTTTGTTCATTGTTTGTTCACAATTCATACAATATTTATTCATAAAAAATTTTCCAATCTGAAAAAATTGTAACCTGCCAGCGCGATATGACAAATTTTACAGTGTAGTAAAAGAGCATTGTGTAACCTATTATCTGGTAAAAATCAATAAATATCAAACAAAATCGTAAAAATTTATAACTTTTTTTAAAATTTGTACCATAAAATGATAAAATTATTAAAATTTGTATTGTCAAACTCCCCCAAATCTGTAAAATGCGGTTTTTAAGTGTTGAAGAGGGGGGTATGTTCTGTTAAAGTAGTTTCAGGAAGAGGGAGCCGATTTGGTTTCCAGTTCCAAAAACATATTTCAATTCTTCGAAAGAAGATGAAAATGAAAGGGAGGAAATTGAGTTATGAAAAAGAAATTGGCAGTTTTACTTGCAGGTTCTATGGTAGTAGCAAGCCTTGTAGGCTGTGGCGGTTCTGAGGCACCGGCAGAAGAGGCAGCAGCACCTGCAGCAACAGAGGAAGCACCTGAGGCAGAAGAGCCTGCAGCAGAGGAGCCCGCAGCAGAAGAGCCTGCAGCAGAGGAAGAGGCACCTGAGGCAGAGGCAGAAGCTCCTGCAGCATCCGGCGAGCTGATCACAGTTGGTATCATCAACAACGATCCTAACGAGTCTGGTTATCGTACAGCTAACGATAAGGACTTAAAAGCAACCTTTACGGAAGAAAACGGTTATTCCGCATCCTTCGCATACAGCAACAAGAACGATGAGCAGATCGCAGCAGCGCAGAAGTTCATCCAGGACGGCGTAGATTATCTGCTTCTCTCCGCTGCTGATACAGCAGGTTGGGATTCCGTACTGACAGATGCACAGGATGCAGGTATTGACGTAATCCTGTTTGACCGTGTAATCGACGCAGACGAGAGCCTCTATGCAGCATCTATCGTTTCTGATATGGACAAAGAAGGCGAGACCGCTGTTAATTGGTTAAGAGATCAGGGACTTAGCGAGTACAACATCATTCACCTTCAGGGTGTTATGGGTACTGCAGCTCAGCAGGGACGTTCCGGCGCGCTTGACGCAGCAGTTGAGTCTGACGGCTGGAAACTGGTTACACAGCAGACAGCTGAGTGGAACGCTGAGAAAGCACAGCAGATCGTTCAGTCCGTTATCGACTCCGGTGAGTCCTTCAACGTAATCTATGCTGAAAACGATGATATGGCTAAGGGTGCTGTAGCAGCACTTGACAAAGCGAATATCTCTCACGGCGTAGGCAAAGACGTTATCGTTATGGGCTTTGACTGCAACAAGTGGGCACTTGAAGAGCTGCTTGCTCAGAACTGGAACTATGATGGACAGTGTAATCCTTTCCAGTCTTCTTACATCGATGATGTTATCAAGACATTACAGTCCGGCGGTACACCTGCTGAGAAGACCATCATCATGGATGAGAAAGGTTTCGATGCTACCACCATCACACAGGAAGATGTAGATAACTACGGTATCTAATCTGTGTAAACAGGATTTACAATTAGTGATAGCAGTAGTAAAATTTAAGTAGGATTTAAGCGCGGCGCAGCAACATGAGTTTTCATAGGCCTGCACCGCGCTTTTTTCACAAAAAAATATAATTATTGGGAGGTGAACCTGGGAGTGGAAGACAATATTGTATTAAAAATGAGAAACATCCACAAGATTTTCCCCGGTGTGCGTGCCTTGCAGGGTGTGGATTTTACATTGCGCAAGGGTGAGATTCATGCGCTGATGGGTGAGAACGGTGCCGGGAAATCAACACTGATCAAGGTTTTGACCGGAGTTTACGGCAAAGAGGAGGGTGAGATTTTTCTCGATGGCAATGAGGGGGCAGTCGCAATCCACTCGCCTCAGGATGCACAGAAGATGGGAATCAGTACCGTATATCAGGAGATTACGCTCTGCCCGAATCTTTCTGTTGCAGAGAACATGTTTATCGGTCGTACGGAAGGCGCCATACAGAACTGGAAGAAGATGAATACGGACACCGAGAAGATCTTACAGTCGTTGGATATTCCTGCGAAACCGACACAGCAGCTGGAAAGCTGTTCTATCGCGGTACAGCAGATGATTGCTATCGCGCGTGCGGTTGATATGGAGTGTAAGGTACTTATTCTGGATGAGCCGACTTCATCTTTGGATGAACAGGAAGTTGCGAAACTGTTCAAACTCATGCGCGATCTTCGTTCCAGAGGTGTTGGCATTATTTTCGTTACACATTTCCTGGATCAGGTCTATGAGGTCTGCGACAGGATTACCGTTATGAGGGATGGTAAACTGGTGGGAGAATACCCGATTAAAGATCTTCCCCGCGTGCAGCTGGTATCTAAGATGCTTGGTAAAGAGTTGGATGATCTGTCTGATATTAAGGGCGACCAGCAGGCATTTGAGAAAGAAGCAGGCGCAGTTCCGGTATTTGAGGCCCAGGGTCTTGTGAGCGATGCGGGCATCAAACCCTTTGATTTCCATATTGATAAAGGTGAGGTCAATGGATTTACGGGTCTGCTTGGTTCCGGACGAAGCGAATGTGTTCGCTCCATTTTCGGTGCTGACCGCGTGCTGGGCGGAACCGTTAAGATGAAGGGCAAGAATGTGAAGATATCCAAACCCCTTGACGCTATGAAGAATGGTATCGCATATCTTCCGGAAGATCGTAAGATGGATGGTATCGTGGGCGATCTTTCTGTGCGTGACAATATCATCCTGGCACAGCAGGTTTTGAAAGGATTCTTTAAACCCTTCTCCAAAGCGGAAGCCAATAAGGTTGCGGATGAATATATCAAACTGTTAAATATTAAGACTGCGTCCAAGGATACGCCGATCAAATCACTTTCCGGCGGTAACCAGCAGAAGGTTATTCTGGCACGCTGGCTCTTTACCCATCCTGAATATCTGATTCTTGACGAGCCTACGAGAGGTATCGACGTAGGTACAAAGGTAGATATTCAGAAGCTGGTTTTGAAACTTGCATCCGAGGGAATGAGTGTTACGTTCATTTCTTCCGAATTAGATGAGATGCTGCGGACCTGTTCCCGTCTGGTTGTCATGCGTGACCGCAAGGTGGTAGGAGAACTGACAGGACAGGATTTGAACCAGAATAAGGTTATGAGTACCATCGCGGGAGGTGACAAATAATGGGAAAAAGTGAAACGGCTAAGGCCAATAACTCCAACTTCCTGATGAAGCTGGTCAAAAATCAATGTTTCATTCCGTTGGCGGCACTCTTACTGCTGGCGGTGATCAATCTGCTGGCGGATCCCGGATTCTTTAAGATTACGCTGGGATATAATGCGGCAGGAAATCCGGTTTTATCAGGCTTCCTGATTACAATCCTGGACAGCGGTTCAGAGCTTGCAATTCTGGCAATCGGTATGACCCTTGTAACAGCGGCTTCCGGCGGTCAGGATATCAGTGTGGGCGCGGCGATCGCCATCGCAGGCAGTGTGATTCTGCGTGTGCTGTGCGGTACAAACTCCCGCCCGGAGACCTTGCAGGCGCCTATCATTGTGGCATTTTTGGTAAGCTGCGTGGTGGCAATGTTGTTTGGCGCGTTTAACGGTGTGTTGGTGGCTTATTTTAAGATTCAGCCGATGATTGCAACGCTGATTTTATATACGGCAGGACGTTCCATTGCAGCATGGATTAACAACAATGAGCTACCCGTTATCAGTGAACCCAAGTTTACATATTTCGGTGAATTTATACCTGGTATACCAGTTCCTACACCGGTGTTTATAGCGCTTGCATGTATGATTATTATCGGTGTTGTATTGAAGGTAACGAATTTAAGACTTTATACGCAGGCAGTTGGTATCAACCAGAGTTCTTCCAGACTTAACGGTTTGAACCCTGCACTGATCAAGGTGTTGGCGTTCGTGATTTTAGGTCTGTGTGTGGCAGTGGTTGGTCTGATTAAGGTCAGCCGTATCTCCACGATCAACTATTCTGTTATTGCAAAGGATATTGAAATGGATGCTATCCTGGCAGTTGCCCTTGGCGGTAACGCCTTAAGCGGTGGTAAGTTCAATATGGCAGCTTCCATCATTGGTGCGTATGTGATTCAGTTCTTGACCACCACACTTTACAAGTTCCAGGTGCAGTCGGATGCCCTCCCGGCATATAAGGCTGTCGTGGTTATCGTTCTGGTGGTAGTCAGCGCGCCTACCGTGAGAGAGTATTTCTCTTCCCTCACAAAGAAAATGAAACTGAGTAAGGAGGTGGCATAATATGGCTAAGACAGACAAAAAGGCAGTACCGGCAGGCAAAAGCGGCCTTGCTGGCAGACTGCAGAATGCCAGCGACACAAACTTACTCCTTACGATTACGATTGTTGTGTTCTTCTTGATGTATATTGGTGCAATTGTATTCCAGGGTTCCGGTTTCTTAAAGCCGCAGACGTTCTTTAATATTTTAAACTCACAGGCGGCCTTGATTGTTTTGGCATGTGGCATGAGCCTTGTTATGATCACAGGCGGAATCGATATTTCCGTAGGCGGTATCACGGCACTTGTAAGTATGTGCTGCGCCGTATATCTTGATTATAAGGGCGGTAATGTTTTTGTATCCGTACTGATCGCACTGGCGATTGGTCTGGCATTTGGTGTTTTCCAGGGATTTTTGGTAGCATATCTGGATATTCAGCCCTTTATCGTGACACTGGCTGGTATGTTCTTTGCAAGAGGTATGACCACCATTGTAAATACCAAACCCTTCAACGTAGAGAACGAAGCATTTACGGCACTGAAGATGACGCGTGTCATTGTGCCGGGCTTAGGTTCCGTGAATAAGAAGGGCGTGTATGTCAATGCATACGTAGAAATTGGCGTACTTGTAGCGATTCTTGTTGTCATTGTGATGTTCTGTATGCTCAGATGGACGAAGCTTGGCCGTTCTTTCTACGCGGTAGGCGGTAATATGCAGAGTGCTCTGATGCTGGGTATCAACGTGAAGAGAACCAAATTTATCTCCCACGTACTCTGCGGCCTTTTGGCAGGAATCGGCGGTTTCGTTTACTTCCTGCATGTGGGTTCCGGTTCCGCATCCCATGCTACCGGTGCCGAGATGGATGCCATCGCATCTTCCATCATCGGCGGTACGATGCTGACGGGTGGTGTGGGCAATGTAGTAGGTACACTCTTTGGCGTATTGTCCTTGAGTACGATTCAGAATATCGTATCTTCCGCAGGACTTGATCAGGCATGGTGGACGGGTATCACAAGAGCGGTAATGCTCTGCCTGTTCTTGGTCATCCAGAGTGTGGTTATGTCTGCCAGAAAGAAGAGAATGGCGGAGAGCAAAGGTTAATTCAGCATATATAAATATAGGCTGCCGGATCGGTGATATGCATTGCCGGCCGGCAGTTTTATATCAAAATACTGCTAAGATGATGAACGCAAAATTTGCCAGGAAGCTTTTTTTATATTAAAATAGAAAATGGAGGTGTAGTATGAAAGCAGTAAAGAATTACAAATTTTGGTTTTGCACAGGTTCTCAGGACCTGTACGGCGACGAGTGTCTGAGGAAGGTTGCAGATCATTCTGCTAAGATTGTGGAGGGTTTAAATGCTTCCGGCAATCTGCCTTTTGAAGTGGTATTAAAGCCTACGCTGATCAGCCAGGCTTCCATCCGTCAGACATTTAACGATGCTAACAATGATCCCGATTGTGCAGGTGTGATTACATGGATGCACACCTTCTCACCGGCAAAGATGTGGATTCTGGGTTTGAAGGAATTCAGAAAACCTTTATGCCATCTGCATACACAGTTCAATGAGGAGCTTCCTTATGACACCATCGACATGGATTTCATGAATGAGAACCAGTCTGCGCATGGAGACAGAGAGTATGGCCATATCGTAAGCCGTATGGGTATCGAGCGTAAGATTATTGTGGGACACTGGGCAAATGAGAACGTGCAGAAACAGCTGGGCAGCTGGATGCGCACAGCTCTTGGCGTGATCGAGTCCTCTCATATCCGTGTATGCCGTTTCGGCGATAACATGAACAATGTAGCCGTAACAGAGGGCGATAAGGTGGAAGCACAGATCAAGTTTGGCTGGGAGATTGACCACTACTGTGTCAACGATCTGGTGGAGTATGTGGATGCAGTGCCTCAGGGTGAAGTTGATGCGCTGGTTGATGAATATTACAGCAAATATAAGATTATTGATGAAGGCAGAGATTTAGATGAGTTTAAGAAACATGTAGCAGTGCAGGCACAGCAGGAGATCGGTATTGAGAAATTCCTGGTTGAGAACGATTATCATGCGATTGTGACACACTTTGGTATGCTGGGCGGTTTAAAACAGCTTCCGGGTCTTTCTATCCAGAGACTGATGGAGAAGGGTTACGGTTTCGGCGCAGAGGGCGACTGGAAAGTAGCTGCTATGGTCCGCATGATGAAATTGATGACAGCGGATATCAAAGATGCAAAGGGTACTTCCATGATGGAAGACTATACCTACAATCTGGTGCCCGGCAAAGAGGGTATCTTACAGGCGCATATGCTGGAGGTATGTCCTTCTGTGGCTGAGGGTGAGATTGGGATTAAAGTCTGCCCGCTGTCCATGGGTAACAGAGAAGACCCGGCCCGTCTGGTATTTACCTCTAAGGCAGGTCCCGCAGTGGCATGTTCTTTGGTAGATCTTGGTACTCGTTTCAGACTGCTGATCAATGCGGTGGACTGCAAGAAAGTAGAGAAACCTATGCCCAAGCTTCCGGTGGGTACAGCATTCTGGACACCGCAGCCTAACATGGAGATTGGCGCTACAGCATGGATTTTGGCCGGCGGCGCACATCATACGGCATTCTCTTATGACCTGACAGTAGACCAGATGGTAGACTGGGCGGCAGCTATGGGTATCGAGAGCGTCGTGATTGATAAGGATACCACCATCAGGAACTTCAAGAACGAACTGAGATGGAATGCGGCGGCATTTTAAGCTGGTATCGCGAGTCTGCACAGCAGTGTGGACTTTTGGATAATAAATTGATTCATAATAAACAGGAGGTATGAGATGGGAGCAAAAGAAACGATTGCAAGCGGTAAGTCGGTATTGGGAATTGAGCTTGGTTCTACTCGAATTAAGGCAGTGCTGGTGGACGAGAATAACAAGCCGATCGCGTCCGGTGCACATGACTGGGAGAACAGACTGGAAAACGGCATTTGGACTTACAGCTTAGACGATGTTTGGAGTGGTTTACAGGACTGCTATAAGAAACTTACCGAGGATGTGGAGGCGCAATACGGTGAGAAGCTTGTGAAAATCGGCGCCATTGGATTTAGTGCCATGATGCATGGTTATATGGCTTTCAATGAGAAGGGTGAACTGATGGTGCCCTTCCGTACCTGGAGAAACACCATCACGGAGGAAGCTTCCAATAAGCTGACCAAACTCTTTAACTACCACATTCCTCAGAGATGGACCATTGCTCATCTGTATCAGGCAATCTTAAATGGTGAAGAGCATGTGGCGGACCTTAAGTTTGTGATCACGCTGGCAGGCTATATTCACTGGAAGCTGACAGGCGAGAAAGTGGTAGGCGTCGGCGAGGCATCCGGTATGTTCCCCATTGACATTGCCACAGGGCAGTTTCATGAAAAGATGATACAGCAGTTCGATGAGACTGTGGCGGATAAGAATTATGCTTGGAAGTTAAAAGATGTACTGCCGAAAGTCTATACGGCAGGAGAACAGGCAGGAGCCCTGACCGAAGAGGGAGCAAAACTCTTAGACCCCACAGGGACACTGCAGGCAGGCGTACCCTTCTGCCCGCCCGAAGGCGATGCAGGCACAGGTATGGCGGCCACCAACAGTGTAGCTAAACGTACCGGTAATGTATCGGCGGGCACCAGCGTATTCGGCATGATCGTCATGGAGAAAGAGTTGTCCAAAGTATACGATGAAATCGATCTGGTGACCACACCGGACGGCAGCCTGGTGGCTATGGTACATTGTAATAACTGTACTTCCGACTTAAATGCATGGGTGAATCTGTTCAAAGAATACTCAGAAGTGATGGGTATGAAAGTGGATATGAATGAGCTGTACGGCAATCTTTACCGCAAGGCACTGGAAGGGGATGACGACTGCGGCGGTCTGTTGGCATACAACTACTTCTCCGGTGAGCATGTGACGGGCTTTAACGAGGGACGTCCACTGTTCGTGCGCACACCCGATGCGAAATTCAACTTGGCGAACTTTATGAGAACACACCTCTTCACCTCTTTGGGTGCATTGAAGACCGGATTGGATATTCTGTTAAAGGAAGAAGACGTTCGTGTAGACGAAATCTTAGGACACGGCGGCTTGTTTAAGACAAAGGGTGTAGGCCAGAGCATTTTAGCGGCAGCCATCGATGCGCCTGTAAGCGTTATGGAGACAGCCGGTGAAGGCGGCGCATGGGGTATTGCCCTGCTTGCTTCCTATATGCTCAATAAGGGTGCTGACGAGAGCCTTGCAGCTTTCCTTGAAAGTAAAGTATTTGCAGGCCAGAAGGGCGAGAAGATGGAGCCTGTGGAAAAAGATGTGAAGGGCTTTAATGAGTTCATGAAACGCTACAGTGCAGGACTTGCCATTGAGAGAGCGGCAGTGGAGAATCTGAATTAGTAGCAGAATGGAGGAGACAATGTTAGAGGAGTTAAAGAAACGGGTCTATGAGGCGAACATGCTTCTGCCCAAATATGAGCTGGTTACATTTACCTGGGGCAATGTGAGTGAGATTGACCGTGAGAGCGGTATCTTTGCGATCAAACCCAGTGGGGTTGATTATGATAAGCTGACACCTGATGATATGGTGCTTGTGGATTTAGAGGGTAAGGTTGTGGAAGGAAAATATAATCCTTCTTCCGATACGGCTACCCATGTGGAGCTCTACAAGGCATATCCGGAGATCGGCGGTGTGGTACATACCCATTCTCCCTATGCTACAAGCTGGGCACAGGCAGGCAGGAGCATTCCCTGTTACGGCACCACCCATGCAGACTATTTCTACGGTGAGATTCCCTGTCTGCGCTGCCTAAACGGGGATGAGATAGAGGATGCTTACGAGAAAAATACAGGACTTTTGATTGTCAATGAGTTCAAGAGAATGGATAAGGACCCGGCAGCAGTACCTGCAGTGCTCTGTAAGAACCACGGGCCTTTTGCCTGGGGGAAAGATGCCCATGAGGCAGTGCACAATGCGGTGGTATTGGAGGAAGTGGCTAAGATGGCTTACCGTGCGGAGACCATCAATGCAAGGATACAGCCCGCACCGCAGGAGCTGCAGGATAAGCATTATTACCGGAAACATGGGGCCAATGCCTATTATGGTCAGAGTAAGTAAGCGGATGAAACGACACAATTATGATGAAGTATGCCCGGCATTAAGCTGCTTTAGAGGGCAGAGTGCCTGACTAGTCTGTCAGGAAAATAAATCAGACAGTGCGCAAGTTTATATAGTGACTTGCGCCCGATTGTGTTATGATAGTGGTAATGAAAGTTACACAAATATATTTCTATGGAGGTTGGCGATGAACAAATTAGAGTTACAAAAAACAGCTAATGAAGTTCGCAAGGGTATCGTGACAGCGGTACATGGCGCTAAAGCGGGACATCCGGGCGGATCTTTGTCAGCGGCAGATATTTTTACTTACCTGTATTTCGAGGAGATGAACATCGATCCGAAGGAGCCCAAGAAAGCGGACAGAGACCGTTTCGTACTTTCTAAAGGACATACGGCTCCGGGCCTTTATTCCGTACTGGCGAACAGAGGGTATTTCCCGGTAGAAGATTTAAAGACACTGCGCCACTTGGGTTCTTACCTGCAGGGACATCCCTGTATGCAGGAAACACCCGGTGTGGATATGTCTTCCGGTTCCCTGGGACAGGGTATTTCCGCAGCAGTAGGTATGGCCCTTGCAGCGAAAATGGACAATAAATCTTACAGAACATATACACTTCTCGGCGATGGCGAGATTCAGGAAGGACAGGTCTGGGAGGCGGCTATGTTTGCCGGACATCGTAAACTTGACAATCTGGTAGTGATCGTAGACAATAACGGGCTGCAGATTGACGGTAAGATTGATGATGTATGTTCCCCCTATCCGATTGACAAGAAATTTGAGGCGTTTAATTTCCACGTAATCAACATTGACGGCAATGACTTTGACCAGATTGATGCTGCTTTCAAGGAAGCGAAAGAAACCAAGGGTATGCCCACTGCTATCGTTTGTAAGACAGTGAAAGGTAAAGGCGTTTCCTTCATGGAGAACAATGCAGGCTGGCATGGCAAGGCTCCTAACGACGAGGAGTATGCTACAGCAATGGCAGATCTTGAGAAGATCGGTGAAGAATTAGGAGGTGCAAACTAATGGCAGATGTTAAGAAAATCGCAACAAGAGAAAGCTATGGTAATGCACTTGCTGAATGTGGTGCAGAGTTCCCCAATCTGGTAGTTCTCGATGCTGACCTTGCAGGCGCTACCAAGACAGGCGTATTTAAGAAAGCTTTTCCGGACCGTCATATTGACTGCGGTATCGCAGAGTGTAACATGACAGGTATTGCAGCTGGCCTTGCGACCTGCGGAAAAGTACCTTTCATCAGTTCTTTCGCTATGTTTGCGGCAGGACGTAACTTTGAACAGGTTCGTAATTCCATCGGTTATCCCCATCTGAATGTGAAGATTGGTGCAACCCATGCGGGTATCACGGTAGGTGAAGACGGTGCAACCCATCAGTGTAATGAAGATGTAGCGCTGATGCGTACCATTCCCGGCATGACAGTCATCGTGCCCTCCGATGATGTGGAGGCGAAAGCGGCTGTCAGAGCGGCAATCGAATTTGAGGGTCCTGTATATCTGCGCTTTGGACGTGCGGCTGTGCCGGTAATCAATGACAAGCCCGAATATAAATTTGAGATTGGCAAAGGTGTTCTCTTAAGAGAGGGCAGTGATGTGACCATTATTGCCAGCGGTATCACCGTTTCCTCAGCATTGGAAGCGGCAGAAATGCTTGCGGCTGACGGCATTCAGGCAGAAGTGATCAACATTCACACGATCAAACCTCTGGATGAGGAGCTGGTGCTTGCTTCCGCTAAGAAGACCGGTAAGGTTGTGACAGCAGAAGAACATACCGTGATCGGCGGACTTGGAAGCGCAGTGTGCGACTGCCTGTCTGAGAAACATCCGACCCCCGTACTGCGGATTGGCGTGCAGGATAGATTCGGTGAATCCGGCCCTGCAGCTGCTCTGGTAGAGAAGTACGGACTGGACGGGAAAGGAATCTACGCAAAGGTAAAGGATTTCGTAAAATAAAGAATAACCTGGCGATAGAGGGGCATTTGAGATGTCTGAGAGAAAGAATATTCTATCTCCTTCCATTCTGGCGGCGGATTTCGCCAGATTGGGGGAGCAGATTAACGAGGCCTGTATGGCCGGCGCAGAATACATACATATTGATGTGATGGATGGCGTTTTCGTGCCGTCGATTTCCTTTGGTATGCCGGTAATCCGGACCATCCGCAAGGTGACTGATAAAGTGTTTGATGTACATTTGATGATCGTGGAGCCGGAGCGCTATGTCAAAGAGTTTAAGGCGTGTGGCGCTGACAGCATTACCTTCCATCTGGAAGCAACAGAAGATGCGGATGCTACGATTGATTTGATTCGCAGCTTAGGCTGCCGAGTGGGCATGTCTATCAAACCAAGAACTCCCGTGGAAGCGGTCAGGAAATATTTAAGCAAACTGGATATGCTTCTGGTGATGACAGTGGAGCCGGGATTTGGCGGTCAGAAATATATACCTGAATCCACAGAGCGTATCCGTAAGGTACGGGAGATGGCTGACGAGATGGGCATAGACTTGGATATCCAGGTTGACGGCGGTATTACGATAGATAACGTGCAGATTGTGCTGGACGCCGGTGCCAATGTGATTGTGGCAGGTTCCGCAATCTTTGGCGGGAACATTACGGAGAATGTGAAAGGGTATTTGGCGCATTTTTAGAAGTTGAAAAGAGCGGTTGAAAATTCAACCGCTCTAGTGTATAATCTAATCAGAAAGGCAATCGGATGTAACTCCGATTCGCCCTCAGTGTAGAATGAATGTGAAAAGAAACAGCATCCAAACTTTTCTGGGGTTCGGGATGCTATTTCTTTTTGTTGTTATGATTGTCTATGTAAGACAAAGCCGCAAAAATAACTAACAAAAGAGTAAGAACCTCTAATGTATTCATAGGCATTCCCCCTTTAAAGACTAGAGGGCATAAAACAATCGGAAAGTCACATCCAACCTTCTTTTCAATTATACACATCTATTATATCGTGTAAAAGAAAAATAATCAACATATTTACGTCACAATATTCTGTAGCCAGACACCCTTCTTCACCAGTACAAATCCAATAACGCACTTAATCAAATCCCCCATCTGCACAAAGGTAAACACAGCAATAACAGGGAGCGTCGTATAGTGGCTTAATGTAAATGCAATCGTCACGCTGACACACCAGATAAAGACGCTGTCAAACAGGAATGTAATAATCGTTTTGCCGCCGGAACGCAGTGTGAAGTAGGAGGCGTGCAGGAAGGCGTTCTGCGGCATGAAAATAGCGGCAACCATAATAAAATGTGTGGCCAAAGTCCTTGCCTCATCGTTGGTCTTGTACAGAAGCGGAAAGTACTGCGCCAGCACAAGCATCACAAGTGCTACGCAGGTACAGCAAAAGACGGAGAAAGCAATCATCTTATTATCCGTATCGCGGGCTTCGTCCATCTTACCGGCTCCCAAAAGCTGTCCGACAATGATAGCCACAGAATCTCCAAGTGCGATGAAGACAATGTTAAACACGTTGTTGATTGTGTTGGAGATATTCAATCCGGCAATCACATTCAGACCGCGCACAGAGTAACACTGTGTCAGCATGGCCATGCCAGCGGCCCAAAAGGTTTCGTTAAGAAGCAGGGGTGTTCCTTTGATCAAAATCTTCTGCACTAATGCGCCGGGCACCTTCAAGGAACTGTAAAGTCCTTCCACGAAAGGATTCTCACGTTTATGCTGATGCGTGTGGATTAGTACAATGGCGGCCTCCACATAACGGGAAATGATGGTGGCGATGGCGGCTCCCTGTACACCGAGGGCCGGGGCACCGAACTTACCATATATTAATATGTAGTTTAATGTCAGATTTACAAAGACTGCGACGATACCGGCCTTCATAGGCAGGAGGGTCTGACCGCATTCCCGCAGCGTACTGGAATAAACCTGAACCATCATAAACGGCGGCAGGCCCAGCAGCATAATCCAGAGATATTGCAGGCCATAAGTCAAGGTAGCGGCAACACTGTCGGCAGTGCCTTCCCCCTGCAGATAGAAGGTAATCAAAGAACCACCCGTAAAGAGGAGCAAAAGGACGGTGAGCAGTGTGATGATGGAAGCCATCCACACTTTAAAGCGTACAGTCTGCCGGACGCCCTCAACATTTTTCTGGCCAAAATATTGGGCAGTAAAGATGCCGGCACCGGACACGCCGCCGAAAATGCAGAGATTATAGACAAAAAGAAGCTGATTCACGATAGCAACACCAGACATCTGTTCCGTACCGACCTGGCCGATCATGATGTTATCCAAAAGACTCACAAAGTTTGTAATGCCGTTTTGAATCATAATCGGCACAGCGATAGCAAGGACCATCTTATAGAAAGCCTTGTTTCCAACCAATTTATGGATAAGATTATGTTTTGTAGTCTGTTGTGTCTTCATTTTGCCTCCTGCATTTATATGTTATTTATTTTATATAAATTTACATAATTATGTATAGAATAAAAATACTTATACTGCCACGTAAAATCATATTTTACACTAAAGGTGTAATATTATTAAATTTATAGTAGACTGATAACTAAAATATAAGCGAGCTAAATCAACATTTTACAGCATATTTCAGAGGCTTGCAACTTGATTTTTGACACACAATATCTTATCTTGTCGCATAAAAACTACATAATCAGTTCATTTTTAGTTAAATTCAAGACAATTTAGGCTTGATATTCTACGGATAATAAAATACTATTGAAGGAGAGAACTTTATTAAATACTATAACCTACAATAGTAATTGTAGAGATTACTGGAGGCATTTTATGACACTTGAAAATTTAACAGATTGTGAACAGCTGGTTATGAAGACGGTGTGGGATTCGGAAGAAGAACTGAGTCTCATGGAGATTATGCAGAGGGTCAATGACAAGTACCATAAGGAGTGGAAACCTCAAACGGTATCTACTTTTCTGGCACGTCTTGTGAGAAAGGGCTATCTGAGGCATTACCGTCAGGGCAGAGTATTCTTTTATCAGATTCTCGTACCACTTGATGAGTACAAAGGGCAACTGACAAATGATTACGTGACTTTCTGGAATCATGACAATGCAGACGAATTCCTGTGTGCTCTGGCAAATGAAAGACCATTACGACAAGATGAGGTGGAAAGGATACAAAAGATGATCGATGGATTGGATTAGTAATTTATTTATTGCGTTGCTGTTAACAAATATGTCCGGAACATTATTCTATTTCATCGCAATAATTTTTCGGAAGATATGGTTTAGGAAAGACGCGCGTTTGATTCGTTTTTCTACTATAGTAGTACTGTGCGCATATGTGGTGCCGCTGGTATACTTTGTGTTGCGGATAAGCAGGCAGTTCGATGTAGACCAGCTCGGCACAATCAATCTGTTCTACAACACACCAAAAACCATAGAACTGTTTGCGACTATGGGACGGGTGTGGGTCGGGCTGTTTTTGGCGCTGTTGGCATATAAACTGGTCCGGCGTATTCAGTGGGCGCTGATCTGTAGAGGCAATATTCCGGAAGAGGATGAGGGTGTCAAACGCTGTTTTGCGCAAATATGCTCTGAACTTGGCATAGAGGGCAAAGTCATTCTGAACAGAAATGATTCTGTGCACATACCCTGCGTTACGTATTACCATGGGCCTGTAGTGATTTTGCCCCTCAACAGGTACACGTTGGAAGAAGCTGAGATCATCCTTTACCATGAGCTTTGCCATTATGTGGAAGGGGATTTGTCCCTTAGGACATTTGGAACATTGATCACCTTGCTGCATGTGTTCAATCCCGCTGTACATATTATGTTTAAGCATATGAAGCTAATCTGTGAGATAAGCTGTGACAGAGTAACGTGTGAGAAGGCTACGCACAGATTTTCGGAACGCGAATATTTTCAGGTGATACTTAATATGCTGGATGAAAGTAAAAAGAAAGAACGATACCAGCTATTTGCATTAGCTGAAGACAGGTCGAATTATGAGAGGAGAGTGGCAGCAATGGGAGAGTTTCAGAAGAGTGGCGGATTTAAGAAAGGTGCGGCTTTAGCGCTGGCGGCATGTTTTTTGGTGGGGAGCAGTATTACTTCTTTGGCGGCGGGAGCAGGACTGGCTACCGCTTATCAGGGGTTTGCGGAATCTACAAGCCAGAAATATTCAATGGAAAATATAGATGCTATAGACCAGCAGGCTATGGATGAGTTGGCAAAACTTTACAATATTAATCCGGAAGATATTGTGATGATGGATGATGTCAATTTGGAAGGGCGCGGAAGAACTATAAACATTGGATGGAATGTTAGAGCTGGGAAGACTTATATGTCTGGCGGATTTACAGAGCAGGTAGGGAATATTGTTGAAGCTAGGGTAATTGGAGACCCGGCAGATATTAGCTTTCAAACTGGACTCAAAGATCCCGCAAATATTATGTATTATGTAGAAGGTGAAGATATTGTAGACTTTGCATGTGAAATTGAGACTGATGGAAGATATTATTTCTTTGTTATTAATTTAAGTGAGACAGAGGATTTAAGAATTGATGCCTTGATAGCTAAATAAAATGAAGCAAATATTTATTAAGGATTCTATTTTCAATTACAAATAGATAGTTGGATAACAATTGAACCTCCACAAGCCATACATAATAATACATGAAAAAGGGATATCGCACACAAGCGGTATCTCTTTTCATGTGTGCGCCCAGCGGCGCACGTTTCTAACGGGTTAAAGTCCCGAATCCGCCCGGTAGTGGGAAGGATACAGCCGAAAGCAAGGGTGTCGTAGGCGACTACGAATCTGAAGGAAGCTGGATGTGAGGAACAGACTAACTCACGGGCAAATCTCTGGTCTGACGAACAGAAATCTCATACGAGGTTATGCATGAGGGTAAGGCTGCACATCAAACTAAAGCCCAATAACTACACGGAATCATGCATGATAGATGAGGCAGATGGATGGAGAGGAAGAAACGTGTGGTACCTGGGGAGATCTGTGCGATACGCCTTGAAAGAGGTAACCACTACTTAAGGTAGTGCTGAACGCGCAGAAGTCAGCAGAGGTCATAGCAGCCATAAGGTGAAGGACCGAATCAGTAGGAGTCTTGAGTATGACCGGGAAAGGAGGAATGACCATCTATGACAGAAAACATTGAAAACAATGGCTGTTTGCAAAGAGATAGTGCGGAACATGAAGGGTATGCGAAAGCGTCCAGGTCATTCAAACGGATATGGAAAGAAAGAGACAGTGCACAGCCGAGACTCTTGGAAGCGATACTGCATAAGGATAACCTAAACAGAGCGTATAAGAGAGTTAAGGCAAACAAAGGAGCGCCAGGAATTGATGGAATGACCATTGAGGATGCTCTTTTGTACTTCAAGGAATACCAGCAAGAGTTTACTGACCGTATCTATAGAGGAAAGTACACTCCGTGTCCAGTGAGACGTGTTGAGATTCCAAAATCAGATAGTGGTGTGCGAAAGCTTGGCATACCAACAGTGATAGACCGAACACTCCAACAGGCAATAACCCAGCAGTTAGTGCCAATTTATGAACCACTGTTTACGGATGGCAGTTATGGCTACCGACCGAACAGAAGCGCAAAAGACGCAATACAAAAAGTGAAGGAGTATGCAGAGCAAGGCTACACATTTGCAGTAGTATTGGATTTATCGAAATACTTTGATACTCTAAATCACGAAATCCTTATCAACCTCCTTCGGAAGAACGTGAAGGATGAACGGGTAGTACAGCTTATTAAACGCTATCTGAAAAGTGGGGTAATGGAAAACGGGGTGGTCATCGACACGGAGGAGGGTTCGCCCCAAGGCGGAAATCTGTCTCCACTGCTGGCGAATATCTATCTCAACGAGTTCGACCAGGAGTTTCTAAGGAGAGGCGTTCCATGTATCAGATATGCGGATGACACCGTACTTCTTGCAAAGAGCAAGCGAGCGTCGGAGAGACTCTTGGAAAGCAGTACGAAATATCTTGAAGAAAAACTGAAACTCACAGTAAATCGGGAGAAAAGTCGTACAGTCAGTGTGTTTGCAATCCGAAATTTTAAGTTTCTTGGCTTTGCGCTGGGAAGAAATGGCAGTGGCATCTATGTCCGGGTCCATCCAAAGACATTGAAGAAGTTTAAGGCAAAGCTGAAAGAACTATCTTCCCGCAGGTATGTACAGACAATCAAGCCAAGTCTTGAAAGAATTAAGGTGTATGCAAGACAATGTCATTTAGATAAGGACAACATTGCAGTTAGGATTCTTTTTACAGCG
>ERZ777305.580-NODE-580-length-58839-cov-5.044570_pt1 | contig 58839 bp, 47 predicted proteins | sample MGYA00374965_ERZ777305 | MGnify/ENA primary metagenome ERZ777305 (study PRJEB29328, sample SAMD00013331) | mouse gut metagenome | study: EMG produced TPA metagenomics assembly of the Metagenome analysis of fecal microbiota from mouse which was promoted...
CCTATCTGCGGTTCTGGAATGGTTGGCAATGTGAACCGAAAAAAGCGGAAGGATGGAACACACTATAAGGATTATTTTTATTATGCCTGTAAGCACAGACGGGTGCTTGACGGGCATACCTGTACTTATAATAAACAGTGGAAAGAAGAAATGGTTAATGATGCTGTTGTGGAAGTGATAAGAAAAGTGGTAAGGAATGAGAGATTTGCGGATGTGTTGAAAGGTAAAATTGGAGGCAAAGTAGATACAACAGAGATAGAAAAAGAAATAGAGAATTACGAGCATCAATTGAAGCTGGCAAATGGAAGCAAGAGGAATCTCGAAAGGCAGATAGACAGTTTATCTATTGAGGACAGGCATTATGAAAGAAAGCTGAATGACCTGCAGGACAGGTTAAATAATATGTATGATGAAATCGCAGATTTGGAAGAGCTTATGGAGGAATTGAAAATTAGAAAGAAAAATATTGAAATGGAGAAGATTTCGGTTGATAATATTTACAGGTATCTGTTAAACTTCAATCAACTGTATGATGAATTTAATGATGATGAGAGAAGGGAGTTATTGAGCAGCTTTATAGATGAAGTTTTGATATATGAGGACAAACAGGAAAACGGGCAACTGCTGAAACGGATTCACTTTAGGTTTCCTGTATTTTATAACGGTCAGGATATTGATACGATTGGTTGGGACAAAGAAGGAACTGTCGAGACGGTTGTTTCATTATCCCTCAAAAATAATGCGTGACTTTTGTCATGACTATGATGCCCACAAACGGTATAAAAATGTTATCGACAGCTTCGTTTCGGGACGGCTAAAAGAGGCTTTCGGTTGATAGTACCTCTAAAAGAAGTTTCAGACAATACCTAAAAATAGATGATTGAAATTATTGTTCGGCTATCATATGAAAAGAAAAATACGGGAAAACAAAAACAACAGAAATGAGGGTTAACATGCAAAAGATAGATAAAACAGATACCATAGAAACTATCTTAACGAAGGGGCGTTTCGAGGTTGACTATTATCAGCGTGAATATCGCTGGGGACGCAAGCAGGTTGAAGAAATGATTATGGACTTGTGTGATGCCTTTCAAAAAGATTATGATCCGAGTAACCATACCTCACCCCAGGCGGTAGAAAAGTATGGATATTATTATATGGGAAGCATCATTTGTACCAGTGATGCGCCGAGACAAATTGTTGACGGTCAGCAGAGATTAACATCATTGACATTGCTTCTTATATATTTGAGCAGGCTGCAGGCGGAACTTGGGACAAAACCGCAGGTTAATATTGCAGATATGATCTGCAAGGATAATTATGGTACAAATTCTTTCAATCTGGATGTGCCGGAGCGTAAAGACTGTATGCAGGCACTGCTTGACGGAAATAAAGCCTATACATCTGAAAGTGAAAGCTGTCAAAACTTAATGGCACGCTATGAGGATATTGAGGATATTTTCCCGGATGAGCTTAAAGGTCCGGCACTGCCTTTTTTTATTTATTGGCTTAAGGGTAAGGTCATTCTTTTGGAGATCGATACACCCTCAGAGGATGCTGCGCACACTATATTCCTGACAATGAATGATCGGGGGCTCAGTCTTAACAGTGCTGAGATGCTTAAGGCTTTCATCATCCAACAAGTCGATGAAGCTGACAGAAGCGAAGTAAATAAGATCTGGCAGAAGAATATAAATCGGATAAAGAGCGCATTTGATAATGCGGCCAGCGGAAGCGTAAAAGCGGAAGACGTGGACTTTATTTCCGCCTGGATGCGCGCCAAATATGCAAAAACGATTCGTGAAACAAAGAAAGGTGCAGAAGATCAAGATTTTGAACTTTTGGGAGAGAAGTTTCATACCTGGGTGCGTCAGAATGCCAGAACGGAAATGGGACTTACGCAGCCGAAACAATACAAGGAGTTGATCACCATTGAGATGGAACAGATGACCTCCTTGTACCTTCGCATCAAGGATTATGCGGAGCATATGACGAAAGGGTATGAGGCTGTTTTCTACAATGCGCATAGAAATATTACTTACCAGAATTATCTTATTATGGCGGCAGTCCGGGTAGATGATACACCTGAGATCGTAGACAGGAAGATTAAATTGGTGGCTGCTTTTATTGATATTTTTGCTGCAACACGTATTTTTAATTATAAGAAAATTAACTGGAATACCAATAAGGCACTCTTATTTAGGACAATGTGTCAGATTCGTAATGGGGACATGAAAGCGATTGGCATTCGTTTGACTGCAGTTTTGCAGCGAATGCATGAAAAACTGGATGCCATAAAGGACTTTGAACTGAATCAATTTACCAAAAAATATATGCTTCATATATTGGCGCGCCTGACAGATTATGTGGATACCAGGATGGGACATGCTGCTGCGTTTGCTGCTTATATAGACAGAAATGCAAAGAGTTCTTATGACATCGAGCATATTTTACCGGATGATTATGATTCCTATGCTTCTTTGTTTAACGATGAAGATGATTTTAAGAGCTATCGTCGTAAATTTGGCAATCTGATACTTCTTACCAGTGACCATAATAGAAGCTATCAGGATATGACATATTGTGAAAAAGTGGTGCAGTATTTTGGTGATAATATTCTTGCACAGTCCCTTAATGATAGAGCATATAAGAACAATCCCCAATTCCTCGCACTGCTTTCCGAATTCAATTTTAAATCTTACATGACACAATTTGATAAGGATGCCATCAAGGAAAGACTGCAATTATATACAGATTTGGCAAAGGCTGTTTGGAATCCTGCGGTTTTAAGAGAGCTTGCAGGCGGTTGGAGCGATGCGGAAGTCATAACGATTCAAAGCAACAATGGAAGACGGTTTACTGTTGAATACGGGGACGGCCGCAGCTGGGAAGATGCAAGAAAGTATGGATTCGTATCTGCAAGCAGTCATAATACAAACTTGCTTTGCAACATCAAGATCGGAGATCTCATATTCTGTCATATTGCAGGGACTGGGTTTGTGGGTGTCGGTGTATGCACGCTTGAGGCGGTTTCGGCGGACCGTTTTATCATAGAAGAGGAGCAGGTTTCGATTCTCAATTGCAAATGGGTTGATGAAGCGGCTAAAAATGCACTTTCTGACATAGAAATGTTTGTAGGCGTAGATTGGATTCATACGGTTTCGGCTGATGATGGATATTGGGAAAAAGGGATGAAGAGCCTTCCTATGGTGGCTTATCTTTCCGCAGATACCACTACACATGATAAGGTCTTGAAGCATTTCAATATTCAAATGAAATAAAAGATGAAGGAACCACAAGAAGCTGTCGCTCCACAGATAATCGCATCTGCTTCGCAACAGCTTCTTGGTTGTTTTCGCACTTTATGAGGTCCCAATCATGTAATAATGATTAATGACATCCGTGATGTCCGCCGCGTCCGCTGCGGGTAGTCGTCACAGCGACATTGGCGCAGGTGCCGTCGCAATAGCCGCCGGCATGGGCGTAACCGCAGTAGTTGTATCCGTCATGTGTATGGTGCCCTGTCTCAACACATCCATCTATGGTGCAGACAGGATAGCTGGTATCGGTTGTTGTTACCGTTGTTACCGCCTGACTGCGATGATGATGTCCATGAGCAGAGACCGGGGTGACAAAGAGGACTGATAACAGTGTAACTGCCACGATCGTGCGAAACAGTTTTCTAATCGACATGGAACTTTGCCTCCTTTTTAGAAAACAATTGATAAGTTGCTCTTATAGCTAGTGTAGCACAGTGCAGAATACTATGCAAGAAGCATATAGAATTCTTCCAGCTTTCTTTTGGACAATTTCCAATCTGCCCTGATTACTCGACTTTAAACTGTCCGATCAGATTCTTCAAAGTGTTCGCCTGATTCGATAATTCTTTGGAAACATCAGCGCTTTCCTCGGCCACAGTGGTATTTGCCTGTACCACCTTGGAGATATCTTTGATGCCGTCTTCCACAGAAGTGATCATTTCTGATTGTTGGACGCTGGCTGCGGCGATTTCGTCCATCAGTGTCTTAATGGATTCAATGCAGTCATTTATGACCTGCATAGCTGAAATGGCCTGGTTTGTAGACTCCGTTCCCGTTTTGATATCTTTTATGGAAGACATGATCAGTTCATTTGTGTTCTGAGCGGCCTGGCTGGATTTGGAAGCAAGGTTTCGGACTTCATCGGCCACCACAGAGAATCCTTTTCCGGCAGAACCGGCACGGGCGGCTTCCACGGAGGCATTGAGGGCCAGGATGTTTGTCTGGAAAGCGATGTCTTCGATTGTCTTTATAATACTGCCAATCTGGACGGAAGATTGATCGACATTCCTTGTGGCTACAGTCAACTGTGCCATTTTTTTCGTCCGCCTCATCGGCGTAGCCGTTAGCTTTATCTACCAGTTCGCTGGCGTTGCTGCAACGGACGGCACTGTCATTGATCTGTGAGGTAAGGTCTGTCACATGGGTTACAAGTCCGGTGACGGATACGGATTGTTCCATGGTTCCCTGGGAAAGGGTCTGCACACCGGAGGATAGCTGATAGGCACCGGTATCCACCTGGTTTGCAACACGGGAAATATCGCGCATCAGGTTCGTGAGTTTGTAGCGGATGGTCTTAAGGCTGTCGGAGAGAATTCTAAAATCTCCAATATAATAGGACTCGTTCATGCTGACGTCTACTGCAATATTGCCCTCCGCCATTTCTCCCAGAATCCGGACGATGTCATCGATGGTCTTTTGCAGACGGCCGCATAGGCTGCGGGTGGTCTGGGCGATCATGCCAATTTCGTCTTTTCTGCCGTGGAAGGTGTCTAGTTCCTGACCTGCGCTGAGATCCAGATTACCCAGATGCCGTATGGCGCTTTCTACGCGCATGAGTTCTTTTCCCACATATAATCCCTCAAAAATACCTTTGACAGAGGCAAAAGCCGTCATATATTCCTCGGCCGAGGACACATAGTCATTGATGATAGAAGCTCTGGATTCCACGGCATCGGTCATCTGGTTGCGGATATCATTTTTAACGATTACCGCTACGTTGTTGGATACGATAGCCTAGAGAAGCATCATGCCTGCCAGGGTGACTGCTGTGGTGATAATACCGATGCGAGTTGCAAGTTTTTGATTAGACAGAAGTTTCATATATGATTTCCTCCATAACAATATGATTCCCGGCAGCTTCAGATTCGCTTTGATACCGGATAAAATATAAAATGAGGGGTATATGTGTACCTTTTATAGTACTTTTCTGATAAAAAAGTATAGCACGGTGTATAATACAAATCAATCACAAAGAATATTCGAAATATTTATAAAAAGTGTTTGACCATGCAGTTACTGTACGGTTTAAACTGGCTTTAAACCAGAAAAAACGCATCAGTATAAGGAGAGAAAAGCATGAAGAAAATGAAATGGATAGGAATGGTGATTGGGGTTGTGGCTGTTTTGTTTGGAGCGGGCCTGTTTTGCTTTAGGGATAAGATAAAAATGCTCTATATTTCCCTGCAGAGTTTTAAGGATGAAAATCTGGCGCATACGTTTCAGCACACACCAGAAATACAGCCGGTAAAGAAAATAGCAAGAGGAGATAAGGTTTTTCAGTTCCAGAGAGAAGAAAACATAGCACTGGCAGATGGTTTTACGTTTCAATATGTCTTTTATGACACCAATCAATTTATAGAGGATACGAAAACCACGGCTATGCTGGTTATTCAGGATGATGTCATTAAGTATGAAAAATATTATATGGGTGGGGATGAGAATACAGTATTTTCCTCTAATTCCATGGGAAAATCTTTCGTGTCGGCGCTCATGGGAATTGCTGTCTCGGAAGGAGCCGTGGAGAGTGTTGAGGACCCCATCGGGAAATATGTGCCGGAGTTTGCAGGCACATCGTTAGAGAACATACCGATCAGGGCATGTCTGCAGATGGCTTCCGGTATTAATTTTAATGAAGATACGGATATGAGCGGATTTTCCATGCGCACTCTGCTGGGGAAACCGGCCATGGAGGTGATTGCCGGGTATGGCGTACAGGAAGAGCCCTATACTTACCGGAGATATTTAAGTATCAATACGGAGATTTTAGGAAAGGTTATCACCAATGCTACGGGATACAGTTTAGCGGAATATATGGAAGAAAAACTCTGGAAGAAAATAGGCGTTTCTCACGACGCGTACTGGACACTCAGCAACGGAACGGAACTGGCCATGGGCGGTCTGAGTGTTTCCCTGGAAGATTATGCCCGATTTGCCAGACTGTATCTGCATGAGGGCAGTTATAACGGGGAGCAGATTCTTTCTAAGGAGTGGGTAAAGGACAGCATGGATATCAGGGAAGCCTACTCGAAACCTGGCTCGAATTATGACGCCTATAATGCCATCGGCTACGGGTATCAATGGTGGGTGCCGGAAGGAGAGGAAGGAGAGTTTATGGCCATCGGTGTTTATGGCCAATGGATTTATGTAAACCCGTCCAAGGAAGTTATCATCGTCAAGACCAGCGCCGACCCTGATTTTATGGCCAAGGGCTATGAGCTGAAGCATGTGGAATTTTTCAGGGCAGTGGCGGACAATATCTGAGAGTCTGTTTTATCACAAATCCCGATTCTATGATAGAATCGGGATTTCGATTTGTACAATGTAGTCTTCAATCCGGTCAATCACAGTTTCATTGATGCCCATTTCATAGGAATAACCGGTCAATGTAAGCCCCTGTTGTGCCGCATAATCAAAGACGGCCTGGTAGCGCAGGGGTATTTTGTCCCAGCCCCCTTTGTGAAAAGCCCGCAGATATTTCCCGGCCGGCTGTATATGCAGACCGTCTTTTGGTGCGAGAAAGGGTAGTTCTATAAAAAGCTTGGAATAATCGTTGAAATCCCCCTTTTGCAGGCTGGCAATAGAGATCATGGAGCCGTAGGAAGCCTGGTGAAGACGGCCCAATTGGTATTTTAATGTCTCGGCGGTGATCAGTTCCACTTCCTGTTCAAAGGAGGTATCTTTGTGGATATCCACGGTGACCAGACAACGTTCCTTTTTCTCCACAATAGCAATCTCTGATAAATCCATGGTCAGCAGTGTGACCATATTCTGGCGGTGGGTGTACAAGGTTTCCCGCACTGCCTGTAGGTGGGTAATGCTGCGGCAAAGATCGGCAATCTTTTCATCCAGAAGGTCTTTCAGACTGGCGGCGGAACGGTTTTGCATAAAGAGTCGTATTTCCTCGATAGAAACGTCCAATTCCCGCAACAGGAGAATGGTTTCTAAAATGGGACTCTGGTAATAAGTATAAAGGCGGTATCCGTTTTCGGGATGAATGGCGGCCGGTTTTAAGAGACCGATCTCGTCATACCACATCAGCGTTTTTTTGTTGATGCCGTGCATGGCAGCAAACTGACCGATGGTGAGATATTTGTCTTTCACATTACTCTCCTTTTTTGCTCTGCTTAACATACAGTTACTGTATAGTTTATCATATCGGATAGAGCGGTAAAATACAAGAAGGTGTGGTGCGTTAAATGCGTGTGTAAAATGAGATATTTCGTCTAAAATGAGAAATCTTGCTTTCAATGGGGGAGTTTGCTATACTGTTAGGGAAGATAGCACTTGGTGAAATGGCGGATGGAATCTGTTTAGGAGGGAACGCGCAATGAAAAACTTACTGTGGCGTCACGGGAGGTCACAGGATACGCAGTCCAGAAAACAGGAGAGACTGGCAGAGCAATCGTACAGTGGCAGGGAATGCAATGCGCTCAATAGTGTGACCAATCGGAAGTATTTTAAGAGGATGGTAGATAGAGCGCTTCAGGAAGAAGGCGCCCAGGGGTGTCTTTTGGTTCTGGATATAGACTGGATGCAGGAGATTAATGAGCAGTTTGGGCTTGCTATGGGAGACCGGGTCTTAGAGCGGGTCGCTAATATGCTTAGGAGAAATTTTAGAAGCTGTGACAGGATCGGCAGACTGGAGGAGGATGAGTTTGCCCTCTGGATTGCAGGACTTTCTGCACAGAACGTGGACGGTATCCGCAGACGGATTGCGCAGTTGAATGACAGACTGATGCATATGGAAGAGGACATGCCCGCCGTTACTTTAAGCGCCGGCGCGGCGATCGGCGAGGCGGGAGAGGATTTTGACTGTCTGTACAGGCGGGCAGGGGAAGTGCTGAACCGGGTAAAGGAACGGGGCAGGTGCGGTTGTGAGATTTATGAAAAGCGCAGACTGTAATATGAGAACAGCGTTAAGACAGGACAGATAATCAATAGGTATTTAAAAAGATAAGGTTAAGAAACAGGAGGACATCATGGGCGGTTTTTTTGGAGTGGCATCGAAGGAAAATTGTATTTTTGATCTGTTTTTTGGGACAGATTATCATTCCCACCTGGGAACCAGACGGGCTGGTATGGCCCTTTACAGCAAAGAAGATGGGTTTGACCGGGCGATTCATAATATTGAAAATACCCCTTTTCGCACGAAATTTGATAAAGACGTCAACAAAATGCATGGCACACTTGGCATTGGATGTATCTCCGATTATGAGCCGCAGCCCTTGATTATCCGTTCCCACCATGGTACATATGCCATCACGACAGTGGGTAAGATTAATAATAAGGATGAGATTGTAGCGGAAATCTTTAAGAACGGCAGAGGACATTTCCTGGAAATGAGCGGGGGAGATATCAATGCCACGGAATTAGTCGCAGCAGTGATTAATCAAAAAGACAACTTCATTGAGGGCATCCAGTATGTCCAGGAGCTGATTGACGGTTCCATGACGATGTTACTGATGACAGCAAAGGGCATCTACGCGGCCAGAGACCGCTATGGGCGCACGCCGGTGACCATCGGCAAGAAAGATAACGCCTGTTGTATTTCTTTTGAGAGTTTTGCTTATCTGAATCTGGGATATAAGCCGGAGCGGGAGCTTGGGCCGGGAGAGATTGTTGTGGTGACGCCGGAAGGAATTCAGACGCTGGTGTCTCCCGGCAAGGACATGAAAATCTGTACATTTCTCTGGATATACTACGGTTATCCCACTTCTTCCTATGAGGGAGTCAGTGTGGAAGAAATGCGTTATCGCTGTGGCGCCATGCTGGCAAAGCGGGACGATGTGAAACCCGACATCGTGGCAGGCGTGCCGGATTCCGGAACTGCCCATGCCATCGGATATGCCAATGAGTCGGGGATTCCTTTTTCCAGACCTTTTATCAAATATACGCCAACCTGGCCAAGATCTTTTATGCCCACGATTCAGAGTAAGCGCGATTTGATTGCCAAGATGAAACTGATTCCCGTGCACGATCTGATCAAAGACCGTTCCCTGTTGTTGATTGACGATTCCATTGTACGGGGCACGCAGCTTCGGGAAACCACTGAGTTTTTATATGAGAGCGGAGCCAAGGAGGTGCATATCCGGCCTGCCTGTCCGCCGCTTCTTTTTGGCTGTAAATATTTAAACTTTTCCCGTTCCACCTCGGAGATGGAATTGATTGCCCGCCGGGTGATCGGGGAACTGGAAGGGGAGAACAAGTATCCGAACCTGTCTGTCTATGCGGACCCGGAAAGCACCGAATATAAGGAGATGCTTACGAAGATTAGGGAGAAACTAAACTTTACATCGCTTCGCTATCATCGTCTGGATGATATGATAGCTGCTGTGGGCATTGATAGATGCAAGCTGTGTACTTATTGCTGGGACGGGCGCGAATGATAAAAATCTGTGACAGGCATTGACGCCGGTTACGCGGCGCATTATAATGGAATAATATAGGATATGAGGGAGTAATCGGCGCTTGTTGTAAAAGGCGCGGTATGCCAACATACTGATAGAGGCCGCCTGGCTGATATCTGGTATATCTTAATTGATGAGACTCATGTGTGGCAGGAGTGCTGTACGTGTGTCTTTGACGAAATGACAGGGGATAGATACCGTATAGTATCTGTCCCTTTTTAGATGCGTTATAAATAAAAGACACTTGCAGAGACTACCAAGGACAAAAAGAACAGGAGAGAAGAGGATATGATTATTTTTGTGACAGTGCTTACAACAATTTTTATTGCAGAGATGGGAGATAAGACCCAGCTGCTTTTGGTGGCGATGGCGGGGAAATATAAGATTCCTCATATTCTGACAGGCACCTGGCTTGCCACGATCGTCTTAAATCTGTTGGCTGTGGGGGTAGGCGCAGCGCTGGGCAGTTATTTGGATATGCGTATCATCAAGTCTGCGGCGGCCGTTGCTTTCTTCTGGTTTGCCTACAGTACGCTCAGAGGGGAGGAGGAAGAGGAGACACAAAAGGAGGTAAAACACCGCCTGGGCCCTGTCATTGGCATTTTCATTTCCTTCTTTATAGGGGAATTGGGTGATAAAACGCAGTTGTCCGCCATCACGCTGGCGGCGGCGTATACCAGGCATAGTTTTGCTAACGTGTGTTATGTATTTTTGGGATGTACCCTAGGGTTGATACTGGCTGATTTGCTTGGGCTGATTGTGGGAGTGGTCTTAAAGAGCAAGATGCCGGCAGGGATTTTAAAGTATCTGTCCTTTGGGATTTTTGCATTTTTTGGTGCGCTGAGTCTGCGGGAGGCTCTCTATCTTCTTTTTGGAATGGGCAGCGGGAACGCGGCGGTTCTTGCAAGCTTCGTGACGGTGGTGTTTGTGGGATTTAGTTTGTTTCAGGTCTATAGAAAAGAAAGAAGGGGCGGTGAAAAGTAACGGCGGTATGTGAGCTGCTATGAAAGAAGGCTGTCTTTTTTGGCGGTTATCTGGTAGAATAATGTGTGAAGAAAAAAACAGGGGGAGATAAAATGCTATTTAAGTGTAGAAACTGCGGCGGCAATGTGGTGTATGAGCCGGGCCGGGGAAAGATGTATTGTCCGCACTGCGAGGGGGAAGACAGTGAAGACAGGGTAGATAACAGTTCGATGACGCAGTGTGTCAACTGTGGCGCGCCCATTGATGTCAAGGATTACATATCAGCCTGCAGGTGTGAGCACTGCGGCAGTTATCTGGTGTTAAATGAACGCGTGGAGGGAACTTATGAGCCTCACATGATTCTGCCTTTTCGTGTGAATAAGCAGGCGGCGGTGGAGGCCATGAACCGGGAGTTTTCCAAAAGGCTGTTTACGCCTTCGGATTTTATGTCGCAAAAGAGTCTGGAAAAGATGGAAGGCATTTATGTGCCCTTTTGGCTTTATGATTACGAGGCGTCCTATGATTATGTGGGAGAGGGAATCAAGGTCAGAAGCTGGACCAGCGGGGATACGGAGTATACGGAGACTTCCTATTATGAAGTGATTCGTGATATGAAAGTGGATTTTGACAGGATTCCGGTGGACGCGTCTTATGCCATGGACGATGGGATTATGGATTTGATGGAACCCTATCAATACCAGGAATTGAAGGGGTTTCAACCCAAGTATATGTCCGGGTTCTACGGGGAGGTTTATAACCAGGGGGCGCCGGAGCTGGAAGGCCGGGCGCAGGTGAAGGCAAGGAACTCCTCCCAGGAGATGATGCAGGCTTCTTTGGGGGAATATAACCGTGTGAGGCCTGTCAGGAATGATTTACAGCTTTCGCGAAATGGTGTGCGTTATGCGCTGATGCCGGTGTGGCAGTATCTTTACCAGTACAGAGGCCAGACTTATCAGTACCATGTCAACGGCCAGACCGGGAAGGTGATCGGCACCACGCCGGTATCCAGGGGAAAAGTGCTCTCCTATGCGGCTTCCGTGCTGGCGGCAGTGACGGCGGCCTGTTATATGGTGGTCTGGGTGCTGGAGATCTTATAGAAGAATGAGGGGCGTATATGAGAGAGTATTTTCGATATTTTAAATGGATTTATATCATTCTGGCAGTTCTGGGGGTTCTTCTGGCGGTTCTTCATGCCGGACACTGGGGAATTGCCAAGGCGGCGGATTACCAGAGAACGAATCAGGAATGTGCGACAACGCAGAGGGTGTTTGATTATGGGGATGTGCTGACAGATAAACAGGAGCAGAAGCTGGAGAAACTGATTGTAAAGAGAGAGAAACAGACCGGCTGTGACATTGTGCTGGTTACCTTAGCAGAATCCTTAAAAGAGTATGCCAGGGAGATTGAGCCTGGTGTCAGCTATGATCAGTTTGTGCGGGTATATGCGGAACAGTTTTGGGAAGTGAATGGGTTCGGTTATGACAGACCGGATGGAGACGGCGTCATACTGGTGGATAACTGGTACAGGGAAGATGACGGCAGTATCTATACTTGGTTTTGCACAACGGGGAAGGCGAAGGACGCGTATTCGGCGGGGCAGGTGAATCATCTGCTGGATAATGTGTATCGATATGTAGAGCAAAATCCCTATCGGGCTTATAAAACCTATGTCAACGATTTCTATCATGATATGTTGGGAGTGAATGTGTTTAGCGTCTATATGCCAGGCTTTCTTCCCTGGATTGTGGGAATGATATCAGCTGTTATTTTCATGGGATATAACTGGCGTTCCAAGAAGGGGGCAAAGACCACCACGGCAGTCACTTATGTGAATGGCGGCAGGCCCGTTTTCCGGGTCTATCAAGACCGGTTCATCAGAAAGACGGTGACCCAGCGCAGAATTGAGAGAAGCAGCGGCAGCAGCGGCGGCGGAAGCCATGGCGGCGGAGGCGGCGGGGGTCATCACGGCGGCGGGGGACACAGCCGTTAACTTATGAGGCAGAGACCAAATAAAAAACAACCCACATGACGGTATGGGTTGTTTTTTGATTCCTTAGGAATTTTCTCTAAAATTAAGCCATTTTGTTTACGGCAGTTGCAAGACGGGATACCTTCCTTGCGGATGTGTTTTTGTGGTAAACTCCCTTCTTGGTAGCCTTGTCAATCGCGGAAGTAGCAGCGAGCAGCGCGCTCTTTGCTGCTTCTTTATCTTTTGCCTCGATGGCAGCGTTCACTTTCTTGATTGCGGTCTTGACGCCGGACTTGATCGCTTTGTTTCTGTCCGCTTTGGTCTTGTTTACCAGGATTCTTTTCTTTGCAGATTTGATATTAGCCATAATTACACCTCCTATGCTCCTTTCGTCAGCAATTGACTGAATGTATTATAGACGTGTCTCATTAAAGCCGGACACGGACGTTTTAATGGAAACACACGTATATTATATTAGTTTATGGGAATGGTGATGTCAATACATATTTTGTTTATTTTTGCAAAAAATAGAAAAGAAAATAGGCAAGTAAAAAGAAAACGCATATAAATATAACATAAGATGCTGCAGACAGTACTTTTATGTAAGCGCGGGAAGGAAGGAGCAGGTTATGGACAGCTGGTCAAATGTCAGGACAGACTTGGCGTTGGAAGCCAGAGAGGGAATTGGAGAGAAAGAATCACAGCTGCATGGTGTTATTGTGGAAGAAGAGTACAATGAGGACGCCGACGTGCATATTACGCGGGTTCTCATAGAGACGAAGAATGGCGCCAAAGCGCTGGGGAAACCCATGGGAACCTATATCACTTTGGAAGCGCCGGCGATGACAGAACCGGAAGAAGATTATCATCAGGAGATTTCGGAGATTCTGGCCAGCCAGATCAGGGATATCCTGCCGGATCCGGACAGAGAACAGTCGATTCTGGTGGTGGGTCTTGGCAATCGGGAGGTGACGGCGGATTCTTTGGGGCCCAATGTGGCAGATAATCTTTTTATCAACAGACATATTGTAAAAGAATATGGAAAGGTGGCTTACAACACTTCCAAAATGCATCTGGTCAGCAGTTTGGTGCCAGGCGTCATGGCGAAGACGGGTATGGAATCAGCGGAGATTATCAAGGGCGTGATCGGGGAGACCAAACCGGATGTGGTGATTGTGATTGACGCCCTGGCGGCCCGTTCCACCAAACGCCTAAACCGCACGATACAAATAACCAATACGGGGATTCATCCCGGCTCCGGGGTAGGCAACCACAGAAACGCCATCACCCAGGAGACACTGCATGTGCCGGTACTGGCGCTGGGTGTGCCTACAGTGGTGGATGCGGCTACGATCGTGGGGGATGCCATGGGCGAGCGGCCTGCAACGTTAAAGGAACTGAATAATATGTATGTGACTACCAAGGATGTAGATCAGCAGATTCAGCAGATCAGCCATATTATCTGTGATGGGATTAACAAAGCGCTGATCTTTTAGCGGGTGGCATGAAGTTATGTTCCTGCTGCATATATCTTAATATGGACATCAAAAAGAAAATTCCCGGGATAATTTTAATAACAATTGTTATAATTTCTGTTTTCTTTATGCTGCGAGAGTGGGCCGCAGAGGGAGAGGAAGAAGAAAAGGGACAAGGACCGCTTTTAGATTGGGTGAAGGAATTGATGATGGAGCCTTATCTTCCTGCAATCCGCAGGATGCATGAGGACAAAAGCAGTACCTTTCAGGGAGATTACTTTACCAGGGGACTGCTTTTGGAATATCCGGTTCTTCTTTTTTATCTGCAGGCGGAGGACACGCAGGAATATGTGACGGAGAGTGATTATGCAAGACTGCTTGTATTAGAGGGCAGCGATGAAGACCGTAAGTCAATCAGGGAAGGGGATTTGGAGTACGGCGAGGATGCCATGCACTTGGAACAGAGTGTGGAAGATGAACTGTTAAAAGAGAACGAACGTTATTTAGCAAAGCAGCCTGAGGAGGACGATGATATGGAAGAGAGGAAGGAACCTGTCGTATTCCAGCCGGCCGCAGAGAAAAGTTTCCGCTATCAATGGGAGGGCTTGACTGCCTATGAAGATCTTATCAAGGCCTTCTATGCAGTGGACAGCACGACCCGGGCAGGGGATGAGCTTTTGCAGGCCCAAAAATTGCTTTCTAAGGACATGCGTATCCAGGGGACAGCGGAAAATCCCCAGATTTTGATTTATCATACCCATTCTCAGGAAGCCTTCGCCGATTCTGTGCCGGGAGATGAGAACAGCGGGATATTGGGGGCAGGCGAATACCTGGCTTCCATCTTACGAGAACAGTATGGCTACAATGTGATGCACCATACCGCCTGTTATGATATGGACAGGGATTATGCTTACAGTAATTCTCTGCCGGAGATTGAGAAACTTCTGGCAGAGAATCCCTCCATCGAGGTGGTGATCGATCTGCACCGGGATGCCATGCCGCCGGAAAGACGTCTGGTGGTGGACCTGCAGGGACGGCCCACCGCACAGTTTATGTTTTTCAATGGGTTAAGCCGCAGCACCAAGGGGGAAATTTCTTATCTGGAAAATCCATATCTGGAAGATAATCTGGCCTTTTCTTTTCAGATGCAGGCGGCCTGCAATGAGTACTATCCGGGGATTGCAAGGCGGATTTATCTGAAAGCTTACCGGTACAATATGCATCTTAGGCCCAAGACCCTCCTGATTGAGATGGGAGCCCAGAATAACACGGAGGAAGAGATACATAACGCCTGTGAGCCTTTGGCCCATGTACTGCATCTGGTCTTAAGCGGGCAGGAGCCGGAGAGATGAGAGTGGACATCTTAGAAAGGATTTGATATACTTTCCCCATATGGAAAAGATTATGGGAGGCAGTATATGGCAGACATAGACCAGAGCAGAATCAGAAATTTTTGTATCATCGCCCACATAGACCACGGCAAGTCTACGCTGGCGGACAGGATTATAGAGAAGACAGGCCTTTTGACCAGCAGGGAAATGCAGGCACAGGTGCTTGATAATATGGAACTGGAGCGGGAGAGAGGCATTACTATCAAAGCCCAGACAGTGCGCATTGTCTACCAGGCTAAGGATGGAAAGGAGTATATATTTAATTTGATCGATACGCCGGGGCATGTGGATTTTAACTATGAGGTGAGCCGTTCTCTGGCCGCTTGTGACGGCGCCATTCTGGTGGTGGATGCGGCCCAGGGTATCGAGGCCCAGACGCTGGCCAATGTGTATCTGGCATTGGACCACGATTTGGATGTGTTCCCGGTGATCAATAAGATAGATCTGCCAAGCGCGGAGCCGGAACGGGTCAAGAACGAGATTGAGGATGTGATCGGGATTGAGGCACAGGATGCGCCTCTCATTTCCGCCAAAAACGGTATCGGTATCGAGGAAGTCTTAGAGGCTGTGGTGCATAAGGTTCCTGCGCCGAAGGGAAGCCCGGATAAACCCCTGCAGGCTTTGATTTTTGACTCCGTGTATGATTCCTACAAGGGCGTGATTGTGTTCTGCAGGATTAAGGAAGGCCGGGTGCGTAAGGGTACTTCCATCAAGATGATGGCCACCGGCGCCACGGCCGAGGTGGTGGAAGTGGGATATTTCGGCGCGGGGCAGTTCATTCCCTGTGAGGAACTTTCAGCCGGTATGGTGGGATATCTGACGGCTTCCATCAAGAATGTAAAGGATACCGCAGTGGGAGATACGGTGACGGATTTGGACAATCCCTGCGCGGAACCTCTTCCCGGCTATAAGAAGGTCAATTCCATGGTATACTGCGGCATGTATCCGGCGGATGGGGCTAAATATCCGGATTTGCGGGATGCTTTGGAGAAGTTGAAGTTAAATGACGCTTCCTTAAATTATGAACCGGAGACGTCTATCGCCCTGGGCTTTGGATTTCGCTGCGGGTTCCTGGGGCTGTTGCACTTGGAAATCATACAGGAACGTTTGGAAAGAGAATATAACCTGGATTTGGTGACAACTGCACCGGGTGTTATTTATAGAGTATACAAGACCAACGGAGAGATGATCGAACTGACCAATCCCTCCAACTTGCCGGACCCTTCCGAGATTGCTTATATGGAGGAGCCGGTGGTCAGTGCGGAGATTATGGTGACCACAGAGTTTATCGGGCCCATCATGCAGCTTTGCCAGGAGAGACGGGGGCGCTATATCAGCACGGAGTACATTGAGTCTACCAGGGCTCTCTTAAAATACGACCTGCCTTTAAACGAGATCATCTACGATTTCTTTGACGCTTTGAAATCCCGTTCCAGAGGGTATGCGTCCTTTGATTATGAGTTGAAGGGGTATGAGCAGTCCAGTCTGGTGAAACTGGATATTCTGATCAATCACGACGAGGTGGATGCTCTTTCCTTTATCGTTCATGCGGACAGTGCTTATGAGAGAGGCCGGAAGATGTGCGAGAAATTAAAGGATGAGATACCAAGGCACCTTTTCGAGATTCCCATTCAGGCGGCGGTGGGCGGCAAGATCATTGCCAGAGAGACGGTAAAAGCCATGCGTAAGGATGTCCTTGCCAAGTGTTACGGCGGCGATATTACCCGGAAGAAGAAGCTGTTGGAGAAGCAGAAAGAGGGTAAGAAACGTATGCGCCAGGTGGGCAATGTGGAAATTCCCCAGAGCGCTTTTATGAGTGTGCTCAAGCTGGATGACAAATAAAACCAAAGGGAAGGCAGGCGTTACAGATGAGAGACCTTATATTCATATCCCCTTCTGCGTCAGGAAATGCCTCTACTGTGATTTCCTGTCCTTCGCTGCATCCGCCGGGGAGATGGAGAGTTATGTAAACTTATTAATCCAGGAAATAAGAGAACAAGCGATATTTTACAGAGATCATCAGGTGATCTCTGTTTTTTTGGGCGGCGGAACCCCTTCTCTGCTTTCCGGGAAAGAAGCAGACCAGATTCTCCGGACGGTTAAGGAAAATTATCAGCTGACGAGAGGGGCAGAGGTTACCATAGAGTGTAATCCCGGCACGGTGACGGCGGAGAAACTGGAGAATTATATAACATGCGGTATGAATCGGCTCAGCATAGGACTCCAGTCCACACAGGATGATGAACTGGCCCGTATTGGCAGGATTCACGATTATGAGACGTTTTTGGAGACTTACCGGGCGGCCAGGGCGGCAGGGTTTACCAATATCAATGTGGATTTGATGGCAGCCCTGCCGGGACAGAGTGTTGCTTCTTATAAAAAGAGTTTAGCCCTGGTGACAGAACTTATGCCGGAGCATATCTCCGCATACAGTCTGATTTTGGAGGAGGGAACTCCCTTATATGACAAAAGAAACCAGTACTGTTTTCCCACCGAGGAAGAAGACCGGGCCATGTACCAGCTCACCAAAGCTTATTTGGGAAAGCGGGGGTATCAGCGGTATGAGATTTCTAACTATGCCAGGGATGGCTATGCCTGCCGACATAATCAGGTGTACTGGCAGCGGGGAGATTATGTGGGATTTGGTCTGGGAGCAGCTTCCATGGTGTCCAATGTCCGGTGGAGTATGCCTGCACAGCTGGAACAATACCGGGACTGCGTGGAGGCTATGGGTGGATGCGTAAGGAGCAGGTGTCTGCAGGGAAGCGGACAAAGACAGCAGCTTACCATGGAGGAGCAGATGGAAGAATTCATGTTTCTCGGCCTTCGTATGATGTGCGGGGTAGACTGTAGGACTTTTTATGATGTGTTTGGACGTCAGATCGAGGAGGTCTACGGACCGGTGATTGAGAAAATGATTTCTCAGGGATTGTTGCAAAGAGAAGAGAGGAATATCAAACTGACTGACAAAGGAATCGATGTCAGCAATTATGTGATGGCGGAATTTCTTTTTGCTTAAAGTGGATTTTTTGCAGTGAATTCCTATAAAAATGCCAGATGCTATATTGAATTTTACAGCACATATTTGTATAATATAAAGTACAGGAATCATTTTCCAAAGATGGAAAGGCACTTAAGATGCCGCCAGGTCATAGAATAGAGTAAATGGACTTTGGGGGCTTCTTTTGAAAACATTTAGCCAGCCATTAACTGCGAAGGAAGAGGCCGTATATTTAGAGCGGCTTGGAACAGGCAGCGAAGAAGAGCGAAAGGAAGCCAAGGAGATCCTGGTGGAACATAACCTGCGTCTGGTAGCGCACATTGCCAAGAAGTATCAGAATGTAGACGAGGATATGGAGGATTTGATCTCCATTGGAACCATAGGTCTGATTAAGGCGATAGATTCTTTTGATGCAGGGAAGGGAAAGTTAAGTACTTACGCATCCCGTTGTATTGACAATGAGCTTTTGATGCTGCTTCGGGCCAAGAAGAAGACATCCAGAGAAGTGTCTCTTTATGATCCGATTGGAACAGACCGGGAGGGGAATGAGATTAACCTGCTTGATATCATAGAGCAGGAACAGGTGGATGTGATTGACAGAATGGAAGTGGAAGAGCGGCTTGGCAGGCTTTCCGGGCTGATTCGGGAGCGGCTTTCCGAGAGAGAGCGGGCGATTATCATGCTTCGGTACGGACTTTCAAGCGAGCATGAGATCACACAGAGGGAGATCGGGCGCAGGCTTGGAATCTCCAGAAGTTATGTGTCCAGGATAGAGAAGAAAGCTCTGGAAAAATTAAAAGAAGGGTACGAAGCGCTTGGAACTACATAAGACAGACAGGGGGAGACAGGGGTATGCGTTTTGTAAAAAGCGATGATCTGAAGACGGGAATGAGGCTGGCACGCCCCATTTACAATAAAAATGGCGTTCTGTTGTATGAGAGAAACTCTAAGCTGACAAGACAGGGTATCGTGAGTGTCCGCAATTTTGGACTGATCGGCATATTTATTTTGGAGCCGGCTGAACCCGTTCCTCCCATGACACAGGCAGATATTGATTTTGAGCGTTTTCAGACAATGTGCGTGTTCTCCATCCGGGAAGAACTCGATCAGATTCTGCAGACAAAGCGCATTTCCAGGATGCAGATGATTGCCGCCAACATCATCAGGAATTACGGACATCTGGATGAGCGGCTTAATTTTATACAAAATCTGCGCAGCAAGGAAGACTATATTTACAAACACTCTTTGAATGCAGCGATTCTGTGCGCAATGATAACGCATGTCATGAATTTGAAAGTGGAGGAACAGCTTGAGACTGTGCAGGCCGCTCTGGTTCATGATATTGGTAAGCTGACAGCGGCGGGGATGCCGGAGGGGAAGCTGTCCCCTTTGGAGGAGAAGATGAGGCTTGAGGTTGCGGAGGTAGGCGGTTATGACCTGATTGAAATCGCTTTTTCTTCCGCGCCTAATGTGAGACGTATTTGTGTGCAGGCCCGCAAAGCGATTGTAAGCCTGAAAACCGGAGAAGACATTTCTGCTGTCAAAATGGGAAATGGCGCAAGGGTGCTTGCGGTGGCGGAGACCTATGATAAGATGACGGCTATGCAGTTTGATCAGGAGCCCACATCCGAAGTGACGGCTTTGAAATATTTATTGGACAATCCCCAGGTGTTTGACAGCCGGGTGGTAAATGCCCTGATCAAGTCGATTAATATTCTGGTGCCTGGGGTCAGTGTGGAACTCAATACGGGAGAAAAGGCGCTGGTGCTTTCCGCCAATGAACAGAACGTCCTGAAGCCGATGCTGTTGATGTTTGGCGATAACAGCATTGTGGACTTGGCAGATACGCAAAAGTACGAGGATTTGGAGATTAAGGACATTATGAAGACCATGGACAACCGTCATGTGATGGACATAAGTCTTCTCAAGCAAAATGGTATTAAGGTGGAAGAACCGGAATATGTGGAGATTCCAATCATATGAGCCAAAAGCCAGGTAAGAGCCGGCAGGTTTTGATAAACAATATGATAATAAAGGGGTAGAGAAATGCCAACGATTGTAGAGATTATGCACGCGGCAAGCGATGCCGGTGCGTCGGATGTACATATCACTGTGGGAATACCGCCCAAGATGCGGGTCAACGGGACGCTGATCACCATGGATTATCCGAAAATGTCACCCCAGGATACCCTGGCGATCACCTATTCCATTATGAGTGACGCACAGAGGGAACGGTTCCAGGAGAAGGGTGAATATGATATGTCCTTTTCCATTCCGGAGCTGGGAAGATATCGCGTCAATGCGTATAAACAGAGAGGTTCGGCGGCGCTCGCACTGCGCTTGGTGGGGACAAAGATTCCTTCGCCGGAAGTGCTGGGGGTGCCGGAGTCGGTTATAAGTCTTTATGATCGCAAGAGAGGGCTGATTCTTGTGACGGGCCCTACCGGAAGCGGTAAGTCTACCACTCTTGCGGCAATCATAGATAAGATTAACAATAAGCGGGATGCCCATGTGATCACACTGGAAGACCCCATCGAGTATCTGCATCAGCACAAGATGGCGATGGTCAACCAAAGGGAAATCGGACTGGATTCCCAGAGTTATGCCAATGCTCTGCGGGCGGCCCTTCGGGAAGACCCGGATGTGATTTTGGTGGGAGAGATGCGTGATTTTGAGACGATCAGTGTGGCAATCACGGCGGCGGAGACGGGACATTTGGTGTTGTCTACCTTGCATACTATCGGCGCGGCCAGCACCGTGGACCGTGTCATCGATGTATTCCCGCCCCATCAACAACAGCAGATTCGGGTACAGTTTGCCAATGTGGTGGAAGCGGTGGTTTCCCAGCAGCTGATTCCCACCATAGACGGCGATGGACGTGTGGCGGCTTTTGAGGTCATGCACGCCAATCATGCGGTCAGGAATCTGATTCGTGAGGGCAAGTCCCATCAGTTGGCAACGGTCATGCAGACCAACCGTAAGATGGGGATGATTACCATGGACGATGCGATTGCACAGCTCTTCTATGAGGGAAAAATCGATCGTGAGATGGCGGTACAGTATGCGCAGGACCCGGACGGGATGCAGAATAAGGTAATGTAAGAAGTAAGAAATCAAAGAAGTGCGATACTGTCTGTAAGAGGGAGAATACCGTAGGCCGGGCAGTCGTTGCTCCTGTGATTTCAGAAATAAAATGTTGACAGACAGGAAAATGCATTATAAACTAAGTTTATCAGAAGAATTCTAACAGCGTACCTTTCGTACATTCAGACAGTTTCTGTCAGATGATCTAATGATTCAGTTAAATATGGCGGGCAAGAATATGGGAAGACCGCATACGATGCTTAGCCGCAAACCAAGGAGGATGAAAATTTGCTCAGTACAATGATATCAGGGGCAGTTTATGGGATGCATAGCTGTCTGATTCAGGTGGAGGTGGATGTTTCCCAGGGACTGCCCTGTTTTCAGATCGTGGGGCTTCCGGGGTCGGAAGTCAGGGAGGCCAGGGAGCGGGTGAAAGTAGCCTTGAAAAACGTTGGTGTGAAACTGCCGCCTATGTGTATCAATGTCAATCTCTCTCCGGCAGATCTGCCAAAGAGCGGCACCATGTTTGACTTGCCCGTGGCTGTTGGCATTATGACAGCGCTTGCACGGCTTCCCAAAGAGGCGGCGGAGAATACCCTGCTGATTGGAGAATTGGGTTTGTCCGGAGAACTGAAACCAGTGAAAGGGGTTCTTCCCATTGTGCGGGAGGCGGCCAGGCAGGGCATCAGAAAGTGTATTCTGCCGGCCCGGAACGCATGGGAGGGAGCCTTGGTTCAGGAGGTGGAGAGCATTGGCATGGAAGATATGGAAGGGGCGATCTCTTTTCTGCAAGGAAAAGGAACAAGAAACCAGACAGCCTCCCGCTGCAGCTCGGTAGATTTGAATGCCCTTATACAGCAGGGCGGCCAGGGGGAGGACTTGGATTTTGCCGATATCAACGGGCAGGAAGGACTTAAACGGGCGGCGGAAGTGGCGGCGGCCGGGTTCCATCATTTGTTGATTATAGGCCCGCCGGGTTCCGGAAAGACTATGCTGGCCAGGCGCCTGCCCACCATCCTGCCGCCCCTGTCACTGGAAGAAAGCCTGGAAGTATCTTCCATCTACAGCATTTCGGGACTATTACAGTCAGCAGCTTCCCTTAAGACCACAAGACCCTTCTTAAATCCCCATCATACCATCACCGGCCGGGCTTTGGCGGGCGGCGGTCGTATTCCTATGCCTGGTTTGATCAGCCTGGCACACAGAGGCGTGCTTTTTCTCGATGAACTCCCGGAATTTAAAAGAGAGACGTTAGATATTTTAAGACAGCCTCTGGAGGATAAAAAGGTTCAGATTGCCAGAAGCAGCGGCACTTATACATATCCTGCTGACTTTATGCTGGTGGGCGCCATGAATCCCTGTCCCTGCGGATTTTATCCGGATATGGGGCGCTGCCGCTGTACCCCTTATGAGGTCAAGCGCTACCTGGGGCGGATATCAGGACCCATCTTAGACCGTATGGATATCTGTGTGGAAGCTATGCCCATGGAATTTCAGGACATCACCAGACATACTGCCGGGGAGAGCAGCGGTGAGATTAGGAAACGTGTGATGGCAGCCAGAGAAAGACAAAAAGAGCGGTTTCAAGGTACAACCATACAGTTCAACGCAGATATGGGAGCTGGAGAAGTGGAGAGATATTGCAAATTGGGGCCGGCGGCATTTTGCTATATGGAGAAAATGTTTGCCAACATGCAGCTTTCTGCCAGAGCCTATCACAGAATCTTAAAAGTAGCCCGCACCATCGCGGACTTAGCGGACAGCAGTGAGATTGAAGAGATACATCTGTCAGAGGCGGTCTTCTATAGGCGGATGGACCAAAAGTATTGGTAGAAGGGCGAAGGAAAGGGAGGAAAGAGATAGATGACACAAGAGGAGAAAGCTTATGTGCATTGGTTATATCAGGCTGTGGGTATGGGCGGCCGGGGGCTGTTAAGAAGTCTGGAGACAATAGGCACACCACCGGAACTTTATCAGATGGCACTTTCCGGCAGTCTTTTAGAGAAAGTGGCAAAGCGCTATCAGAATAAAATAGCACATGTAATGGAAATGACCGCCGGTTATGATGTGCAGGGAGAATATACGCGTATGACGGACAGGGGGATTCAGCTGGTAACAGCCCTGGAGGCAGAGTTCCCAAAGAGGCTTAAAAGAATCGCGGATCCGCCTTATGTCCTATATTATGCAGGCAGGCTGCTTCCGGCAGAGCATAAGGCGGTGGCAGTCATAGGGGCAAGGGACTGTACGGAATACGGCCGTTATATGGCAGGGCAGTTTGCGGCGGCGCTGGCCCAGGCAGGTGTGCAGGTGATCAGCGGTATGGCGAGAGGGATTGACGGTATCGCACAGCAGGCGGCTCTGCAGGCAGGGGGATATTCCCTGGGCGTATTGGGGTGTGGTGTGGATATCTGCTATCCCAGAGAAAACAGTAAATTGTATGAGGCGCTGATACAGCAGGGCGGTATCTGTTCTGAGTATCCGCCGGGCATCGGTCCCAGGGCTATCCTTTTTCCGCCCAGGAACAGGATTATCAGCGGCATGGCAGATGCGGTATTGGTGATTGAGGCCAAGGAAAAGAGCGGCACTTTGATTACGGTGGATATGGCCCTGGAGCAGGGACGGGAGGTCTATGCCCTGCCGGGCCGGGGGACAGACCCTTTAAGCCGGGGATGCAATCGGCTGATCAGGCAGGGAGCGGGGCTTGTATCTACCCCAGGAGAATTACTGGAAGAGCTTTTATTAGAGTATCGGGATAAGGAAGCGGGGCGTCAGATAGCGCTCGCGTTTCCGGACAAAGAAAAGCAGGATATTTTAAAAATAGTAGATATAAATCCTCTGTCTGCAGAGAGCCTGCAGAAAAAGTACGAAGCGGAATACGGCAGATACCTTTCTTTCCCTATGCTGTTACATGAACTCCTGCAGCTGTGTGCAGAAGGCTATGTGAAACAGGTGGGAGGAGGGTATTTTGCAAAGTGTCTGGAATAGGGAAAAGGGAAATCGAATCTTGCACAGGATAGGATTAGAAGGTAAAATGAATGTAAATGAGTGTACAATGTAACTGAACACAAAGCAGAAAGTCACAGCGTCGTTGATTTGTCTGATGGGGAATGCAGATTTGCGGTTTGCGTTCATCAAGTCATGCACCTTGTGACGTATAGGCTTCGGAATGGAGAAGAAAATGGATTACAGCAGAAAGAAACTGCGTCTGGGCGACGTGCTTGTCAATAACGGCGTTATCTCCGCAGAAGATTTACAAAAGGGATTGGAACTGCAGAAAGGCAGCGGCCGTAAGCTGGGAGAGACCCTGGTGGATGAAGGGTTTGCCACGGAAGAAAATATAGCGAAAGCATTGAGTAATCAGTTCCATTATGATTTGGTGGATGTACAGAATGTGGAGATAGAGCAGGATATCCTCTCCCTTGTGCCGGCAAGTGTGTTGATGAAACATAAGGCCTTGCCGTTTGAATACTCGCCCGATAATATGAACGTGCTCAGAGTAGCCATGTCCGACCCCATGGATATGGCTGCCATGGACGATATCAATATCATCACCAACCTGCAGGTGGAGCCGGTGGTGACTACCACGGGCAGTGTGATGCTGGCTCTGGACCGTTACTATGGCCAGGCGGAAGTGAATTCGGCCCTGGAAGAGTATACCAGGGAGAAAGAAAGCCAGATGGAAGAGCAGGAGGATATGTACAGTGAGGATGTCAATAATTCTCCCATTGTACAGCTGGTCAGGGGCATGATCGATCAGGCGGTGAGACAGCGCGCTTCCGATATTCATATCGAGCCTATGGAGCGCCAGGTACGGATTCGTTATCGTATTGACGGGGCACTCTATGAAAAAGCCGTTTACAGCATTAGACTGCTTCCGGCCATTGTGGCCCGTGTGAAGATTATCGGCGGTATGGATATTTCCGAGAAAAGAAAACCCCAGGACGGCCGTATCACTCAGGTGGTGGACAGAAAAGAGTTCGATATCCGCGCCTCAGTTCTGCCTACAGTCTATGGAGAGAAGATTGTCTTGCGGCTTGCTTCCAAGAACGCATTGACCAAAGAGAAGAGTCAGTTGGGGCTTCGGCCTGATGAATTGAAGAAGTTCAATCATTTAATAGGAAATCCCCACGGCATTCTGTTGGTGACAGGGCCTACCGGCAGTGGAAAATCAACTACCCTGTATACGGCACTCAGTGAGCTCAATAAAGAAGATGTCAATATCATCACCGTAGAAGACCCGGTGGAGGCCAATATTAACGGCGTCAACCAGGTGCAGGTCAACGTCAAAGCGAACCTGACCTTTGCCAGCGCCCTTCGTTCCATTCTCCGACAAGACCCCGATATCATCATGATCGGTGAAATCAGAGACCAGGAGACTGCCACCATTGCAGTACAGGCGTCTATTACGGGACATCTGGTGGTATCCACACTGCATACCAATTCAGCAGCCAGCACCATTACCAGACTGGTGGATATGGGCATAGAGCCTTACCTGATTGCGGATGCCACGATAGGCGTTATCGCCCAGCGGCTGGTGCGCCGCCTGTGTCCCGCGTGCAAGAAGGAAAAGAAAGCAGACGAACAAGAGTTGGAACTTTTGATGCTGGCACCGGATGCGGATGTCACCGTATATGAACCCTGCGGATGTCCCAAATGTGACGGAACCGGTTTCAGGGGGCGTATCGGTGTTTTTGAGATTATGGAAGTGACACAAGCTTTAAAGAATATTATCAGTAAAAGAGGTACGACGGATGATATCAAAAACAAGGCGGTTGAGGAGGGCATGAGTACCCTGCGCATGAGTGCCGCCAAGTATGTTCTGGAAGGCATTACTTCTGTGCAGGAGATGATGCGAGTGTCTTTTGATATTTGATGGGAAAGCAGCCGGCTGTATATCATAAATGGCCGGTTGTTTGTATAACTTATTAATTTAGCGGCAGCCCTATGAGGTTGTAATAGGCTGGGAGCATATGTTATAATTTTAATCACAAAGGAGATTTTATGCAGGATAAAAAGATACAATGGCATCCGGGATTTGTGGCGGCTATGAATCTGGAATTTGCAGAAGACAGGTCGGGGCTAATATTTGAGAAAGAGTACAATTTGAATACCAAACCGTTAGAAATAGACTTGTTGATAATAAAAAAAGAGGCTGGTGTAAAGTTAGTCAATGAAATAGGAAGTCTTTTCAGAGGGCATAATATCATGGAATATAAATCCCCGGAAGATGGACTTGATATAGATGCATTTTATAAGGCGGGAGCCTATGCAGGACTTTATAAATCTTATGGGGAGACAACAGATGCGATTAAGGCGGACGATGTGACAGTGTCCCTCGTAAGGGAGAGGAAACCGCAGGGGTTGTTTCGCTATTTCACGGAACATCATTATACGGTATCGAATCCTTATCGCGGAATATACTATGTAGAAGGAAACGTTTTATTTCCAACACAGATTATTGTCACAGGAGAGTTGGATGAGGCATTGCACGTCTGGCTGGGGGCGTTGTCAGAACGGATGGAAAAGCAGGGCATGGTCAGGCTGCTGGAGAGTGTCTTGAGATTATCCGGGAAAGCAGATAAGGAGTTTGCAGATTCAGTTCTGGAAGTGAGCGTAGGAGCAAACAGAAATGTGATTGAAGAATTAATGGGAGGTGATAATATGTGCCAGGCATTGATGGAAATTATGGAGCCGCAATTGTTACTCAAGGAAAATCAATGGAGGGAAGAAGGAAGAAAAGAAGGAAGAAAAGAAGGAAGAAAGGAAGGAAGAATACAGGGAACTGTTGATACTTTACGGGATTTTGGTCATGAAGATGCACAGATCAAGGAAGAGATTATGAAGAAATATACCCTTTCCGAAGAGGAGGCCGAGGCGTATTTATAGTATGGATTGGACAGATTGCCGTCATCCGTAAAATGGATGGCGGCGATTGATTTCATACAGGAATTATCCCAGGGGTGGCAAATGAGTTTGTCATGATTTGGGCTGTGTGATATACCACATGGTAAAATAGAACTGCAATAATTAGAATATTTTCTATGTATGTATTTACTTTTGTCGAAATAATGCTTATAATGTCAATGGGGTCGGGACTTCTGAGAAGATTTTGGATGATTTGTGAAATCTTTGTGATTGCAGAAACTTTTTGAGAGAATACAATCAATACATACAAAAGGTGTAGGTATGCGAAAGACATTAGGTATATTATCAGCATTTATGAGTATAGAATTTTTGAGTGAGTACATATGGATTGTCCTATTTCTGCTTATCTTAGGTGTCTATACAACGGCATTTGTTGTTTTCTCTATATGTAATAACGTAATATTTCCTCGTAAAATGAAGAAAATCAATTATATTATGCCAAATTATCAAAAAGCCTTGGCAGAGATTGAGGAATTGAAGGAAGACAATCATAGACTCAGAGAAGAGTTGGAAAATTATAAGAACAACAAAGAACGACAAACGTAATAAGAACTGGAAATCTGCGAAATCATAAGCAGCAAGTCATGGCAAGTTTACTCTCTCCTATTGAAAAAACTACAAAATTATGTTAGAATATGGAAAAATTTTGTGATGAATTATCTCTTTCGATATTATCTTGCATCATGATGGATATATGATATTGGATAAAAGGAAGAAAAGGGATTTCTTATGATGAAGTCCGTGTTTTATACCGATAGGGATCTTGATGGGGGAAGCGTAATGGCGGCTTGGGGATATGTCGCAATCGATAAGGCCGGAAAAGAAATCAAAGGCAGTAGAGACGCTGATAACAAGGAACTCGTACTCAGAGATCTGAAGAATCAGGGTCTTATTGTGCTTGAAATAACAGAGCAGAATATGCTGACCAAAGATATCAATATCGATTTGGGCAGTAAGCCCACATCCCGTGACATGGCGGTATTCTGCAGGCAGTTCTCCAGCATTACCAGAGCGGGTGTGGCCATTATAGAGACACTCAATATGCTGGCGGAGTCCACCGAAAATAAGAAAATGCAAAAGGCAATCTACGCGGTGCGCGCGGACGTGGAGAAAGGTGAGAGTTTTGCCGATTCCCTGGCACAGCATCCCAAGGTGTTTCCGGAGCTTCTGGTGCAGATGGTCAGAGCAGGAGAAGCGTCCGGCAGTCTGGAAACAGCCATGGAACATATGGCGATACAGTTCGAGAAATCGGCTAAGACCCAGGCGCTGGTCAAGAAGGCTATGATCTATCCCGTTGTGGTGGCCTTTGTGGCGGTGGCTGTTGTGATTACTATGCTGGTGTTCGTTATTCCGCGTTATATGGACATGTTTGAGCAGTTGGATGCAGAGCTTCCGGCGATCACACTGGCGGTGGTGGGACTTAGCAATTTTATTCAGAATAAGTGGTTTTTCATCATTTTGAGTTTGTTTGCCATGGTGTTTGCAGTCAGAACTTATGCAAAAACCAATTCCGGCAGACATGTTTTCGGCGGACTGCAGTTAAAGATGCCGGCATTTAAGAATTTTGTGGTCAAATCAGCCTGTTCTCAGATGTCCAGGACATTGAGTACTCTGCTGACGGCAGGCGTGCCGTTAATCGAAGCAGTGGATATTGTGGCAGATACTATGACAAATATTTGGTTCAAAGAGGCCCTCAAGGAGTCGGTGGAGCAGATCATGATTGGTGTACCCCTCTCCCAGCCGCTGCAGACAAGCGGCTTGTTTCCGCCCATGGTTTATCATATGGTAAGAATCGGTGAGGAATCGGGTTCCATGGAGGAGATGCTTAATAAGCTGGCGGATTATTATGAGGAAGAAGTGGAAATGGCTGTGCAGGCTTTGATGGCGGCCATGGAACCAATGATCATTATTGTGCTGGCGTGTATTGTCGGTTTCCTGATTGCGGCAGTTATGGCACCTATGGTGTCCATGTATTCGGCATTGGATAACTTGTAACGAAACCGAATCAGGCACAACAGAGCAATAGAGGACTTTGGTGTTTCAGGATAGAAGTTATGCTGTTTTTTTATGATGGAGAAGGAGAAAGAGGCGATGAGAAAAGAAAAAATAAATGATAAAGGTTTCTCTCTTGTCGAATTGATTATCGTAATTGCTATTATGGCGCTTCTCGTTGTAGTCCTGGCGCCACAGTACTTAAAATACGTGGAAAGAGCAAGGAACGCAATGGATTTACAGAACGCTACAACGATTGTAAATGCAATCCAGATCTATGCCGCGGATCCCCAGGCCGATCCACCGATTACAGCGGTTGATACGAATGGGCAGAAGATAACGATTAATGCAGAGGGAACTGCTTCTGAAGTTTCTAGTAATAATGCAACATTAATAGCAGCGTTAAAAAACGCTGGAATAGATATCAATAACATGCATTGCGTCAGCAAAACGGCTTGGACATCATATGAGATTACCGTGAATGTGTCGGCGGATGGTAATGTTTCTTTTGCGTATCAAAGCAGCGGGGGAGCGGCTGCTGAAGCATTTGCAGATATGATGGCTGGCGCTGGTAACAATGACGGTGTTGAAGAAAATCCTTAATCACCGGCAATAGCTTAACATTCAGAACAAATACCCTACAGAAGGACATGACATGCTACCAGATATCATACGCTGCATTATCATATTTCTTTTCGGTATCGTGATTGGCAGTTTCTTAAACGTCTGCATCATCCGTATCCCGAATAAAGAGGATATCGTAAAGACTTCTTCCCACTGCAGGCGCTGTGGGTATCGTCTTAAATGGTACGATATGATACCGCTTGTCAGTTTTCTTGTACTGCGGGGCAAGTGCCGCAGCTGTAGCGCTAAACTCTCTGTCCAGTATCCGTTAATTGAGGCGGCGAACGGAATCTTATACGTTCTGATTGTTTGGACAGGCGGCCTGGGTATAGAATCTCTGCTCTATTGTCTGCTGGCATCTGCGCTCCTTGTCTTGAGCGTGATTGATTTTAGGACCTATGAGATTCCCTTTGGTATCAATTTGTTCATACTGGTATTGGGGCTGATTCGGGTGGGAACGGACTATGGGAATTTTCTTACCTATTTGATTGGCTTCTTGTCTGTCAGTGCTTTGCTGGCAGTTTTGTACTATGCGACAGACGGCCGGGCGATCGGCGGCGGTGATGTAAAGCTGATGGCGGCCTGCGGGCTGCTGCTTGGCTGGAAATTAATTATACTGGCTTTCTTATTGGGGTGTATTTTCGGTGCGGTGATTCACGTGATTCGCATGAAAGTAAGCGGCGCCGGTCATACACTGGCGATGGGACCATATCTTTCCATGGGCGTTTTGGTGTCGGCCCTGTGGGGAGAGCGGATGCTTTTATGGTATTTGGCACAATTTGTGTGATTTTATATAGCTTTGATAATAATACCTGCACGGCATCACCGGCAGGTTTGCTTATATTTTAGAAGGAATTGCGTTAAAGGAGGAAACAATACATGGCGGCTAAAGCGATTAGTATAGAGATCGGCTATTCGCTGACCAGAGTTTGTGAGGTGGATTACAAGACAAAGTCCCATAAGATTTACAAAAGCTTCGCCATTCCCACAAACGAGGGAATGATCAACGACGGTGTGCTGACTGTTTCGCCAGCGTTTGTGGAGAACCTGAAAAATGCGCTTTCGGTGAACCGGATGAAGGCCAAACAGGTGGTGTTTACCATCACATCATCCAGGATTGCCAGTCGTGAGGTAGTGATTCCTTTTGTAAAAGAAAACAGGATTGTGGACGTGGTCAATGCCAATGCCGCGGACTATTTCCCAGTGGATTTGAGTCAGTATCAGCTGGCATACAGTATTTTAGGGACGGTCGGGGAGAAAAGGGGTGTCCAGCAGTATAAATTGTCAGTGATGGCATTGCCTTCCGCGCTTTTGTCCGGTTATTATGATTTGGCGAAGGCTCTGAAATTAGAAGTGGCGGCCATTGACTATGCGGGCAATTCTGTCTTTCAGGTGGTAAAAGAAGCGTGTGCTGAGGGAACGCATCTGATTGTCAAAATCGAGGAGAGGGCATCGCTGGTGATGGTGGTTCGCAATTCCGTACTTGCTTTTACCAGAAATGTCTCTTACGGTGTGGAGGAGGCTTTAGAGGCGGTGATGGATACGCCTGCCTGGGGAGAGGTCTCTTCTGTAGAAGAGGCAATTCACATCTTACAGAGAAATGCGTGTATTGCCAAGGAAAGTCCAGAGTCTGACGCAGGGATGTCATCTTTGGCTAAGTCTGCAAAGGAAATGGCGATGGATGAAATCCGGGCGGCTCTTATGCCTTTGGCGGGCGGCATTGCCAGAGTTATCGATTATTATACTTCCCGCAATGGGAATATACCCATAGACAGAATTATGATCACGGGTCTGGGAGCAGATTTTAAGGGTATGGATGAGCTGCTTTCTGGGGAGATGAATATGCCGGTGACGGTTCTGCAAGAGGCGGCCGGTTGGAATTTGATACGTGATTTTAAGAAGGAGTGTTTCGGGGAATATCTAGCCTGTGTGGGTGCTGCGGCGGCGCCTTTGGGCTTTAAGAAGGAGACGGATAAGAAGGGAAAGGACAGGGCCAAGGGAAGCATAAAGAGTGTGAACGGTACTTTTCTGGCGTATTCTCTGCTGGTGATTGGCCTGACAGCGGGCATTGGTCTGGCGGCTTTCTCCATCCTGCGGTATATGGGCGCCCAAAGAATTAACATGGAATTAAAGGCGCAGGCTGGCGGTATGGAGGACATTATCCCGATTTATAATGAATATGTGGCCGTCAAGGCGGAATATACCAGGGCGGATGCCATGTATGAGGCCACAGAGAACAGAAATGAAGGCCTGTATGAATTTTTGGAGGAATTGGAGGAGAAGCTTCCCAGCAGTTGTAATGTGGTCTCCCTGACCAGTGATGCTTATGAGGTCAGCATCAACATGACGGTGGATACAAAGGAAGATGCCGCGGCGGCGGTGGAGCAGCTTCGTACCTTTCATTCTCTGATTCCACAGATGGTAACCGTGTTTTCCCTGCGGGAGGAAGAGGACCAGGAGACTGGGGTCAGCACGGTCAACTTTACCGTGACTGCCGCTTACCGGCCGGTGGGGGATGAACCGGAAGAGACAGAATAGGAGGAGAGGGGAATGAAAGTATCAAAGAAAGATAGATGGTTATTGGCCGCTTTCCTGGGCATACTTGTGTTTGCTTGCTCCTATTTGTTTGTCTTTCAGCCTGCTATGGAGAAGGCGGATGCTCTGGAAGTGGAAAACATGCAGCTGCAGGGCAGGATTATGGATTTGAAGAATAAAGAGGCAAACCAAGAGACTTATGAGAGTGAGATTCTGCGGATGGAGCAGGAGATAGAGGAGATCTATCAGCTGTTCCCGGTGGATGTGCGGGAAGAAAACGCCATTCTTCTGGCAATCGATCAGGAACTGACTGCGCCCCTCAAGGTGGAAACGATTACCATCGATGCGCTGGTAGATATACCGTTTGGGGATGAAATGTCTGAGAAAGAGACGGCGGATACTTCTGAGAGTGATGCAGTGGAAGCGCCGGCGGACGATTTCAGCCTTAAGAGCCGCAAAATGACTATGACCTATGAGGTCTCTTACGAGGCGTTAAAGCGCAGTGTAAAGAATATCTGCCAGCAGACAGAACGCATGGTCATCGATAATATGACGGTGGTCTACGATGAGAGCACAGGACTGTTACGGGGAACTATGGCAGTCAATATGTATTGTGTCCCCAACCAGGAGGGGAAGGAGTACATACAGCCTAATTTCAGTTCGGTGCTGCTTGGCACGGACAATATCTTCGGCACCATTGTGATTCGCAGTGAGAGCGGTCTTTTGGACTTGGAAGATGGGGAAGAAGGCGGGGACGATGACAGCGTCCAAGAGGTGGAAGAATAGAGTGTGAGGTGAGGGTATGATGAGGGCATCAGACAGGGACGGATTGCATAAAGATGCGGGATTTTCCCTTCTGGAATTGTTGATTGCGGTAATCATTCTGGCAATCATTGTGATTCCAGTGATGCATCTGTTCCTTACGTCCAACAAACTTAATATAAAATCCCGCCAGACGCTGCAGGCTGCCACACTGGCGCAGAATATCATGGAGGGCCTGAAAGCTTATGATATAGAGGAATTGAAGGCGCAATTTAACGCGCCGGCCGAGGGGTTTTATGTGATCGATGAGGACCTGATCGAGGGGGCTGCTGCGGAGGAGACGGGCATGGAAGTGGATGGTGCCGGGAATCCCAGCCAGGGTATTTATTATTTTAGTCTGAGAAAGGTTTCCATGCAGGGAAGCGAGTTTGACGCCTTGATCAAGGTGGACGCCAGAGGGTATATGGAAGGCTTAGCAGTGCATGATAATCTTTATAACAATTGGGACATGGCGGATGCCAGAAGCATTGATAAAGACAATGGTACATTTGTGGAGACGGAAAATATGCGCAGAGCAGTGTTAGCCAGTGTCTGGAAGGATACGGCGATGAGGACGGCGCTGGAGGCTGACGGCATCACAAAAGAGATGTTTGACAAGATTTGTTTTAAAAATCAGGATACTTTATTTACCGGTATCAGTAGAATCATAACTGTTGATCTGAAAGAAAATGGTACGGATAAAGAAGGCCGTCCTAAGGTGGATATGTGTGTTACGAATGCGTATGATTTTGTATATCAGACAACCATATGCAATACCAAAGGGGATTTGGGTTCCCTGGTATGGGTGGATAAGATGGGCTGCGGTTCTGTAAGCGGCGAAGGGGTCAATATCAATTTATTCTATTATCCCTTGTATGGCAGTAATGTAATGGCAGATGAGATACTGATCAACAACGATAGTAATGTACAATTGCATCTGCTCATTGCCAAACAGCGGCCTTCTACAGAGGAGCCGGATAATCCGGAAATCCTGACAGATGCCCAGCTGATGGCGGCGGAGATGAATTATGAGGCAGATATCTATATATTAGACGGCCGCGGCGCTTCTATGGATAAGGAAAAGTTTACGTTAAAGACCAATCTGGGGTTAAATCTGGCGGGAGAATCCAATCCAGACAAGAAGGACATGAACATACCGGACCAGCTGTATATCAATGGCCAGTCCATGGATTTAAGCGGCACCAGCCAGATGAATATCTATACGCTGGATGGCGTCCGCAGTCCTATGGGGGCGGCACCCTTAGGCACAGATATCACAGAACTGATTTATGATGTGGAAGTCAGTGTCTACGAGGAGGGCGCCGCAGGGAGAAATTTCCCGGACGAAGAGAGGATGATTGTGATTGAAGGCAGTAAGACCAATTAGAGGCGGTCAGAGGAAGCGGGATGACAGAGGGTCTGCAATCGTAATCGTTATCATTGCCATGGCGATGATCGGCATTCTGGCAACTACCCTGCTTTGGATGGCATATATGAACTATATGATTAAGATTGCCGATGTCCGCAACAAGAACAGCTTCTACTCCGCCGAGGAAGTGGTGGAACAGATTATGGCAGGCTTACAGCACACTTCAGCGGATGCGGTGGGCGTGGCTTATCGGGATGTGATGGCCAATTGGGAAAGCCTGGGAACACAGGATAACCGTTACAGCGCTTTTGCCGCCGCCTATATGGATACCGTGCTTGAGAGTCTGCAAGATGATTCCCTGGGCAGAGACTATTATGACAGAGATAAACTGAAAGCTTATGTGGATGCGGATATCTTTCTGGAGTCTTCGCCGGATGAGGGTGTGGATGTAACTGCCTGGGAGCGGGGCGGCGCCGGGGCCGGAGAGACTCCCAGACGTCCCCAGATGGAGAGGGTAAATAACAACAGCATCCTTCTCCATAATATCTATGTGTCCTACACGGACAGCGAAAACCGGGTATCTGTTATCCAGACGGATATCTGTCTGGATGTACCGAAATTGATCTTTGAAAACGGCGGTTCCATCGACGGCCTGTATGAATATACCCTGATTGGCAACAAGGGCATCGAGGTGGCCGGAGGCGGCGGCACCGCCACGGCAGAGGGCAGTATTTTTGCAGGGACAGATGCAGGCGATAAAGGAGGGCTGGTGGTCAAACAGGCTAATACCCTTACGCTGCATAACGCCAGGCGGGTGGTTTCCCAAGGGGATATCCTTGTGGAAGGACCGGCGGCGGGTTTGGTGGTCCAAGATATGCCGGGGGAAGATAATCGTGTGTATGCCAGAAATATTACCCTCAATAGCGGCATGGTCAGCCTGGACAGTAAGACTTATGTAGCCAATGACTTGTCCTTAAACGGGTCTGGCAGCCAGGCGACGCTTACCAAGGAATACTATGGCTATGGAGTCTCTACCTATAATGGACTTCCGGGGGAGCCTGTGGCGGACGGCAGACCTAAGATTGAGGCGGCATCCAGCAGTGCGATCATTATCAACGGCAAGAACTCCACCGTGGATATGGCGGGAGTCAACAGGCTGCTGTTAGCAGGCCGTTCTTATATCGGACAGGCATCTACCCAGGCGGAGGCGGAGAGCTACCGGGCACAGATGGAAGCCGGAATCCGTCAGCCGGGGGCGCCTGTCATGATGGGGGAATCCATTGCAGTCAAAGGCGGTCAGATTGCCTATCTGGTGCCGGCGGAGTGTATCGGCACGCTGGATGGGGAGACAGTCATTGGCCAAAATCCCATAAACGGTAATAAAGAGAACGATATCCAGGATATGCTGCAGGAGAATCAGGGCGGTTCCGGAGAGACGGACAATCCTGACAGTGCAGAAAATGCAGGCGCTGCCGAGGGTGTAGGAAACACCAGGACATTCCATGAGGTGGACTTTAATAAGAAGGTGTACCGGCTGGGCGGCAGGTCCTTAAGCGAGTTCGGCGTGACCGATATGGACCATATCCGTAAGGTATATGCGCCTTACAAAAACGGTACACTGCTTTATTATTATCTGGTCATGGATAAGAATCAAGCGCAACGTTATTTTGAACAATATTATAATTTCAATGCGAACAAAGAGGCAATAGACCGGTATTTTCATACCTATGCGGCCGGCGGTATCCTGTTAGGGGATTTCGCGGCGCCGGATAACCAGTACACGATTCTGGGCAACAGCCTTGTGAGCAGTGCCATTACAGACAGCGGCGTCACATTGCTTACCAGCATCCAACAGAATCCTTCGAATCCGGACGATGGGGAAAACGGAACACCGGAAGAAGACGGGGACGGGTCTGATCATCCGCCGGCGGACCCCGATTTCTATACGGAGATTGGGGATAATGCGCAAGAAGTGGTCAATAGGACGGACGAGGCGGCAGTGCTTTCACTTTCCAAGGAGATAGCGGATACCTACAGGGCGCTTACGTATAATCTGACGGAAGATGCGTCTTTGGTGCCCACGGACCCTGACTTGGCGAAGGAGTATGATGTATTTAACAGCATCATCAAAGAAAAAGAGGTAGAGAAATATCTAAAGGACAATCTTTATGGGGATACCGTGATTTACGAGACAGATTCCGGTCTGCAGGCTGTTCTGACGAGGAAGTCTGCTGTAACCGTGTCGGGATTTGGCGAGAAGACCAGACTGATCATTTCCTATGGCGATGTGACAGTGGACAGGAATTTTACCGGCCTGATTATTGCCAAAGGCAAGATTACCATAGATTCGTCCAAAGTAGCATTGATCAAACAAGATAAGATGGATCTCTTCAAAGTGCTGGAAGCAAAGCACAAAGATGAAAACGACGATACGATTACGCCCATAGATATGTTTGTCAATGGGGACGGCAGTATGCTCAACGGTGCACAGGCTCCGGAAGTGGATGCGGCGGGTAATCTGGTGATTGATTATGGTGAAATTGTCCAGTATAGGAACTGGATTAAGAAATAACGGGCGGTTGGGAAAAGAAGAGGAAGAGAGTGGTTTGGACATAAAACTGCATGAGCAACACAAACTTCATGATGACAACGGAGGATATTCCCTGATCGAACTGGTCGTTGTGCTTGCTATAACAGCAATTATCATGAGCACCGTATTTTATTCTATTATTCTGGTATTCAGTGCCAATGCCAAAAGCTGCGTCAACAATATCCAGCGCTCTATCGGGGACTGCAAGGTGACCACCATGGGCAGAGCGGACGCCTATATGGTACTTTTCCGGGACAATGAGGGAAACGTATATACCCAGATGCATATAACGAAAAGCGACGGGACCGTGACCGATGAAGAGCCGCAGAAGGTGGGAACGAGCAAAGTAGACGTGGGATATACGCCTAAGAACGGCACAGAGACGGCGCTTTTACCGGGCGATTCAATAGAGATACGGTTTGACCGCAGTAACGGCGGTTTCAAGGCGGATGCCGGCGGCAGACTTTATGAAGAAATATATGTCAGGGGCGGCAGTAAGGACTTTAGAATTACGATGACAGAGCTTACCGGGAAATCCCGGGTGGTGGCGCAGTAAGCCGGAAAGAACAGGGAGTGTTTTAGAGGATGCAGAAAAAGGGCGAAAGGATGAGAGAGAATCAGAAGGGTTTCACCTTCGTGGAACTTTTGCTTGCAGTCGCAATCTTGTCAATCGTCGTAGCTGCGGTGTGCGGCTTTATTCTTGTGGGGTCCAGGAGCTATTCTGTTGGGAACAGTGATATCAGCGTGCAGCAGGAGGCTCAGCTTACCATGAACCAGATTACCGATGTGCTAATCGATACCACCAGAAGCGTCAACTATGTAGGGTATGATGCGGACGGAACCCCTGCCACTGTGCTGCAAGATTCCGAGTTTGGGTTTGAGCCGGTGGAGAAGTGCCTGATTCTGTATAATGGCGTCCCTGTGGTGACAGAATCGGCCGCCCCGGGCGGTACGCCCATCATCACCATAGAACCGGGCAATGGGAACAAACATTATCAGTTCTACTGGAATCAGAAGGAGGAGACACTTTATTATACCCAGTTGGATGTACAGCCAACAGATGTGGATACCGAGAAGCATATTCAGGTGAGATTTCCGGCTTTTGGAGAGCCTGGCTGGGCGGTTTTGGCGGAACATGTGACGAAGTTCGAGGCAGATTTGACCCAGTTGGAAGAAAAACGAGTGGTACGGTTGGAAGTGACTTTTGTCAATGGCCAAAAAGAGTATAATACTTCCAACAATGTGACAATCCGTAACAAAGTGGGCGTCAATGATGCCAAGATAGGAGCTATTGACTGAGATAAAGCGATTTCCTGGATGCCATATACCTGGGGACCGGGACAGCAGGAATGGACATGGAAAGATTGCGGAAGTAAATATGATGAAAAAGATTCAGAAGAGGGCGAAACCAAAACTGAATAAGGAAACATCTGTTATGGCATTGGCGGCCGTAACGGCGGCCGCAGTGGCAGCCACAGGAATTTACGGTCTTTACAAGAAGACAGAGGGTGCGGAGGTCTATGCGAAAGAATCCTTTTTGGGTCTGAAAGAGATTGTGGAGGAGCATGACAGGGACAATCCTTTTACCATCCTGGATATTTCGCCTGCCAGAGCCATGTATATTATGGACGGCACTGGCAAGACCTATCATCTTTCCACGGGTACGATTGGATATCTGACCAGTGGACAAGCGCCCATTGAGAAGGATATACAGGAAATTTTTTCTGAGGATACTGCTTTTTACCGTTATGAGGAGAGAGAAGCTTTGGCTAAGGCCATTGTTCCTTCCGGCTATGAGGACGCGGATTTTCTGACCATTTCCTATGAGGAGGCCTATGGCGGAACCGTGGAGGGGTTAGATGAGAGGCGTGACTGGATTAAATTATATGACACTGTGGGAACGGATGGTCCGGCTGACGGCAGTCAACCTACAGGCAGGCTGAATGCTTATGCGACGAAGACGGGAGCGGGTGAGGATGGCGCCTATCAATATAATGGGGCGGCCCTCACCGAGGAGGAAGAAGAGCCGGCAGATGGGGTTTTTAGGAGCAGTGGCGATGGAGCATGGCACCTGATTTTTGCGTATGACCCGGAGGCCCTGACGGGGTATGTTCCTTCTGTGTCAGCCTGTGACGATTTGAGTTCTTATTCCAGTACTACCGGTGTGTACTATAAGAACGAGGACGGCACTTATGAGTATGTGGGGACGAAAGCACAGATTTTGGATTTGCCGGAGGAAAACCAAAGGCCTCCGGAAGACGAGACAGAGGAAGAAGAGAAGCCGGGCGGCGACGGTGATCATACCGGCGGCGAGGGCAGCGACATCGAAAACACCGGAGACGGCACTACCGGAAGTGAGGACGACGGCAACACGGGAAGCGAAGGAGGCGACGGCGGCAACACGGGCAGTGGAGGAGACGACGGCGGCGATACGGGAAGCGAAGGAGGCGACGGCGGCGATACGGGAAGCGAAGGAAGCGAAGGAAGTGACGGAGGCGACGGCGGCGATACGGGAAGCGAAGGAAGTGACGGAGGCGACGGCGGCAATACGGGAAGTGAAGGAAGCGACGGCGGCAATACGGGAAGCGAAGGAGGCGACGGCGGCAATACGGGAAGCGAAGGAGGCGACGACGGTAATACGGGAAGCGAAGGAGGCGACGGCGGCAATACGGGCAACGAAGGAAGTGACGGCGGCAATACGGGAAGCGATGGCAGTAACACGGGAAGTGGAGGAGGCGGTGACAACACGGGCAGTGGCGGCAACGCCGGCAGCGAGGGGGCAGAAGACAGTACCGGCGATGGCGTTAACACGGGAGGCAACACTGGGAATAAAGGCGGCGACACTGGAGGGGAACGTACCGCCCACAGGCCAACGGCGTCAAATCTTTCATGGCATCTGCTTGTGGAAGAGGGGGAAGCAGAAAAGGCGGGGCCTGATTACTATATCCTGGAATTTCATTATGAGGACAATCCTTCTGACGGGACCAAGCTTTACAGGATAAGTGAGAAGGAACAGGTGCCCGACTGGGACGGTGCGGTCATGCCTTATGACCGATATGATATTGACGAGTCGGCCGCCTGGGAGAGTGACGGGACGACAGAGAGCGGGGCGGATGAAGAAAAAGATGAGGATGACATCATGGACCGGGATGTCAGCCAGAACAATCTGCCGGTGTTTCAATATGTGGGAACAGGCGGTAATTATAACCTGAAAGCGGCTTATCCGGGCGATGAGAAGTATGCGGAAGCCAAAGAGGTGGAAGTGTTAAACGCGCCGGTTTATTTCCGATGTTGTAAAGGCAATAACTGGCTTGAAAAATATGTGTTTAATGCCTTGGAAGATCAGGATAATTATTATGATCAGTTTGCGATTGAGGTGATCAGCGTCACGGCAGATAAAGTGGATACGAACATGGTGGAGGCGGCCGATTTGGTTTATATGGAACATGGCGCAGGTATTTTCCTTGACGGCAGTGTGAAACTGGAGACCATAGGACCAGGTGAAGGTAACGGCGGTATGCCGGATATTGCGGATGAGGCTGTTCTTTCCCTTCTCTATAGAGCGGTGACCGAGATGATGCCGGTCATCGTGGATTATGATATCATTGACAATCCGGGCTTATATGAGGATACCTTGTATCATAAGCTGGCCAGAATTTTTTTAAAAGAGGATTTGGCAGGATTCTATTATGATATGGGCAGAGAAGATCTGCTGGATGATTTGCTCAGGGGCTTGGAGAGTGACGAGTATGAGGACAAGGAAGATAATAATTGTCATTATGTAAACCGAAATGTGTATATGGTGGGCGGCAGTGCGCTTGTGGACAAGGATTTTCCGGAGGCCTTTGCGGAGGATGAGGCCAAGAGGGGCTTTGGAGAAGTGCTGACTGCCATTCGCGCGGAGAATACGATGCTCAAGGAGGAGGACTGGCTGAAAGAGGAGGTCAGCAAGGCCAGGGCTGTTGCCTATATCATCAATTATGCAGTGGGGATGATTGGCGACTACGGGGACGTGTCGATTTTAGAACTGCAACCCAGCGCCAATCTGGAACCGGATTTACATGTGGAGGTTAATGATGACAGGCAGACCACAACCTTATACTGGCGGAAAAAGGATTCCGAGGAGAACGGACAGCAGATTTTCCGTTCTACCAAGATGGTGGAAGTTTCAAATCAGGTGAAATCCGTTGCGGCGTTTAATGGGGAATGGCAAGATATTAACAGTACCTACGATATGGTCTTTATCGGATTAGACGGTCAGCGGCTGAACCAGGACGGAAAAGATAACCATACGGTCTATAATGATGAGGCGCTAAATGGTCTGGTCTATCATACCGGCGACAGGGCGGCAGGCAGTGATGCCAGATATGACGCCAGTGATATCACAGCCCAGAAGAAAGAGGCACTGCTTGATTATCTGCGTGCGGGATATCCCATTGTGCTGGAAAATAACTGTGTCAATGTCAAGAAATCCGACACAGAGACGATCAGGTCTGTCAATAAGAGATATATCGCGGAAGATACGCAGATGTATGCGTTCTTAGAGGAAGCTTTGGCGCATTACGGAGACTGTCTGTATACGGTGCGGGATGTCCGCGGCAATCCGGAGTTCAGGGCCCAGCTTAATGTGGTGAAGCCAAGAATTGCATCTTTGGAAGAAACGCCGCCTGTACAGAATCTGGAACGAGCACAGGACGGTAAATACCAGGGAACCATACAGTATTATATTACGGGAAATCAGGATGCACAGGAGGATACTACCTACCATGGGGATACTGCACTGCGTCTGTATTTGGATATGAATTATGACGGTTACTTTGCACCCTCGGAAGAATTGTATCCCACGGGGGAGAGCGGCGGTTATCTGGCAGGCGAAGGGCAGGTTACGGTTTTGCTTGAGGGTGTGGAATCAGGAATCATACCCTGGAAACTGGAAGTTTCCGATACCAATAATGGATATCGCAGAGATGCAATGATGGGATATTTTGCGATACAGGGTCATGCGCAGCATCCTGTAAATATTTTGCAGATTCTGGATGAGCAAGACAAGAAAACAGCCAATTTACAGATGCAATTTGAGAAGCTTCATAATGCCACACTTGGCCGGTATCTGGAAATGGCGCAGAACAAGCTTAACGTAACCTATGAGATTGAGACCATCACAACACAGGAATTGCAGCAGAGACTCACAAAAAACAGCGGTTACCTGAGGCAATGGGATGTTTTGGTGCTTGGATTTGGAAACAGCGGTCCTTTGGGCGAGGCAGAGTCTGCCGTGACAGAGTATATCAATGAGGGACGAAGCGTATTGATTTCCTATGCAGGGGCTTCGGAAGAGACGGGCCGTCTGGGGCTTGACATGGCATTGTTAGGACAGACTGCCGATATGACATATTCCAAGCTTGGACGCACCGGCGGCGGATATTATAGATACAGCGGTTTGGACCAGCTTATGTTTGAAGAGCCGAAGGCGTCTTTGCAGGTAGAAAAAATCAATGAGGGAAGCATCTGCCATTATCCTTTCGAGGTGGGAAGCGAGGAAGGAGCGATTCTTTTTAGCGGTGTCACGGAATTGATGGCGCCTGAGTACCTTTTGGATTTTACCAATAATACCAGAGAGAGTGAGGTGCACGTGACCGGCTGGTATACCTTGAAGGATAACAGCCCGGAAAACGGCGGCGGTTATCAGGTCTCTCCCAGAGACGCCCGCAATAACTATTATATTTACAGCAGAGCCAATGTGGTCTATGTAGGGCAGAACGAGTATCCGTATTTTTATGAAAAGGATGCAGGGGAAGAACCCAAGGAAGGCGTGGAGGAATGCAGGCTTTTTGTCAATGCTCTGACAGCGGCGTATCATGCAGGTATTCATAATCCCAGGGTGGATATTGTGGCAGGTTTTGGAGACGCAGCTTCCTCTGTGGAGAGTATCCCCATTCCTTTTGATCAGGAATTGAAGATGAGCGCGGATATAGACGGCGGTATCCTGGATGAGACAGTGGATGTATATTTCAAATTCGTTGATCATAATATTGCTTTTGATAAGGCGGCTGATATTGCCTTCTATTATGAGAATGGAACCAATCCGGAAGCGGAACTGGTACTTGAAGACGGCAGTATCAACACGGTGGATTTTACGGTCTTTGGCAGTCCGGTCTGGATGGTGGAGAACAATCATCTTGTGGAAGTGACAGATGGGTTTAGACAGGGAGCCGTATACCGCATAAAGGCTCCGGTGGTGGCACTTAAGGGTAATGATGCGGAAGTTTCCAGAATCTTCATTGCGTTGAGTACCAGCTATGTGAAGGGTGGTAAAGAAGGGCATGTGATTGGGACGGATGCCATCGCCCTGACAAGGGCGCAGATGTTCTTGTTAGAGTAGTTAAACGCCTCATAACCGATTTTCGTTATGGGGCGTTTATTTGTGCAAAGAACGATAGCTTACATGAAAATTGTATATTTATAATAGGAAGAAAGTCTCACAAATTTTCTCTTTTCCGAAACTGTGCGATGCTTTCAGCCCGGGCAGCTGACAGATGCCAACGATCCAGAAGTTCCGTGTTTTGTTCGGATTTTATCTTGTCCCGAAGTTCCAGGGGAACTTCACCGAGCGTTTCCAGAAGTTGGAGAATATAGTCAGTTTTGCCGATGGCAATACCTTCGTATCTGACATATTCATCTTCATCAAAACGGTCTCTTTTCGCTCTCCAATAGCCGTCATATAATGCCCTTATCGCCCGTATCATTCCCATATGCTTTACTACCTCTGCCACGTCTTTCATCCTCTCATTCTTCTGTGCAATCTGATCGATTTCATCTTGACTTGTCGCATTAAACAGACGAATCCAATCATCCACTCCATTACCATGCAGTTCTTTTCCAAGCTCAATGATATGTACCTCCCACAAATTTGTCAGTTCTTCGCCCTTTTCATTCCGCAGGCGATAGATGTTGTGATAGGTTTTTATATCCTGTAACAAATTGAAATCCAGAAGACTAATACTGATGCATCGATGCAGTTTCCCATAATGTTCACCCATCAATAGGTCGGCTGTATACATTCTTCCCAGATAATACAGATTCCTCCTTGTAAAATGGCGCTGTGCGTGAACCTGCATCTCAATTCCTATTCGAGTATCGTCATTTAATAAAAGCAGGACATCCAATATCCCCTGCTTCTGTCTGCGAAAGAACTTTCGCAAAAAGGGGTTTGTCAGCCGCACCGATTTAATCTGCTCCATGGGAATCTCCAGCACATCACTCAAGAACTGCTTTCTGACTTGTTCATGGGCAAATAGTTCTTTAAAAGCATCGTCTGCTTTCAAGGTAAATCTTTCCACGTTTCCTCCTATTCTGCAGGAGAAAGCGTCATGGATATGTTTCTGTCAGATCAGAACCAAAGCCATCAGCCGGCTTTTTGTTCAACCCGCCTGTACAACTATTATTCGGGGCTGTAATAGAGCCGTATCTTTGAAAATCTCCTGCCTTTAAATGTAATTGGTTTGATTTAAAAGCATAGATTTTCCGAATGTTAAGAATGTTTGATTTGACACACTGTTTTTATCTAGAAATTGTTATGCTTTGAAAAATATTATAAGTGAACCCGCATATTCTGTCAAGGGGCAGACTACATATTTAAAATATTTTATGGACTCACAAAGGACACGCCGTCCACCGAAAGCGGCGCAAAATGCTTTACACAATTTTTATTTTTTTCCACTTGCCATTGCATAAAATATGGTGTATAGTGTTGCACGTTAATAAAATGTGTTGGAATACATCATAATAATCTTTATTATGAAGAGACACATAGAGACATTGTGTGCAGGATAGGGGAAATTGCTATGGCAAAGTATTTAGTAATTGTGGAGTCACCTGCGAAGGTGAAGACCATCAAGAAATTCTTAGGTTCTAATTATGAGGTGGCGGCCAGCAACGGACATGTACGGGACTTGCCGCGCAGTGTGCTTGGCATTGATGTAGAGCATGATTTTGAGCCCAAGTATATTACGATTCGAGGCAAAGGCGATATTCTTGCCAACCTGCGAAAGGAAGTTAAGAAAGCAGAGAAGATTTATCTCGCAACTGACCCGGACCGCGAAGGGGAAGCCATATCGTGGCATTTGTTGTACGCATTAAAATTAGAAAATAAAAAAGTATATCGTATTACCTTCAATGAGATTACCAAGACGGCAGTGAAAGAATCCTTAAAGAATGCCAGGGAGATCAACATGGATTTGGTGGATGCCCAGCAGGCGCGCCGCTGTCTTGATCGTATGGTGGGCTATAAGATTTCGCCGGTGCTATGGGCCAAGGTGAAGAGAGGGTTAAGCGCCGGCCGTGTGCAGTCAGTGGCGCTTCGGATTATCTGTGACAGAGAAGAGGAAATCAATGAATTTATCCCGGAAGAGTACTGGACGCTGGACGCCGCTTTATCCATTGCGGGAGAAAAGAAACCTTTGATTGCCAAATATTATGGGACAGTGGATGAGAAGAAGACCATTTCTTCCAGGGAAGAGCTGGAAGAAATCAAGAAGTCTCTGGAAGGCGTGGCCTACAAGGTGACCTCCGTGAAGACGGGGGAGAGAATCAGGAAGGCGCCGCTGCCGTTTACCACTTCAACCCTGCAGCAGGAAGCCAGTAAGGTTCTAAATTTCTCAACCCAAAAGACCATGCGTCTGGCGCAGCAGCTGTATGAAGGCGTGGATATCAAAGGAAACGGCACCACGGGTATCATCTCCTATCTGCGTACAGATTCCACCAGGGTATCGGAGGAAGCCGAGGCGGCGGCGAGAGAGTATATCACCGATAAATATGGGGAGGCGTATGTTTCCGGCAGAGAGCAGGAGAAGAAGGGCGGACCCAAGATTCAGGATGCCCATGAGGCGATTCGTCCCACGGATATTGCCAGGCTGCCCTTGGAAATTAAGGATTCTCTCTCCAGAGATCAGTTCAGGCTCTATCAGCTGATCTGGAAACGCTTTGCGGCAAGCCAGATGGCGGCGGCCTGTTATGAGACCACTTCCGTCAAGATTGACGCTGCCGGGCAGCGGTTTACCGTGTCGGCTTCCAAGGTAAAGTTTGACGGCTTTATGTGCGTCTATACCCAGGATGAGGAGAAAGAGGAGAACAATACACTGGCCAAGGGGATTACGCAGGACACAGTATTATCGTTACTTCATCTGGAAGAAAAACAGCATTTTACCCAGCCGGCGCCTCACTATACGGAGGCATCTTTGGTACATGCCATGGAAGAACTTGGCATTGGGCGGCCCAGTACTTATGCGCCCACGATTACCACGATTTTGGCAAGGCGCTATATTGTCAAAGAGAATAAGAATCTGTATGTGACGGAACTTGGCGAAGTGGTCAACAATATGATGAAGGAAGCTTTTCCCTCCATTGTGGACGTGAATTTTACCGCTACCATGGAGGCGCTGCTTGACGGTGTGGAAGAGGGCAGTGTGAAATGGAAGACGGTGGTGAAGAATTTCTATCCCGACCTGCAGGAGGCGGTGGAGAAGGCGGAGAAGGAGCTTGAAGAGGTAGAGATTGCGGATGAGCTGTCCGATGAATTCTGCGATGTCTGCGGCAGGCAGATGGTCATCAAATATGGGCCTCACGGCAGATTCTTAGCCTGTCCTGGTTTCCCGGAGTGCAGGAATACCAAGCCGTATTTTGAGAAGATCGGGGTGGAGTGTCCTAAGTGCGGCAAGGATATTGTCCTGAAAAAGACCAAAAAAGGCCGGAAATATTATGGCTGTATCGACAATCCGGAATGTGATTTCATGGTATGGCAGAGGCCGGTGAATGAAAGGTGTGAGCGCTGTGGCGCAATTCTTCTGCAGAAGGGAAATAAGCTGGTGTGTTCCGATGAAAACTGCGGTTTTATCAAGGATGCGGCCAAGGTCAAAGCGGAGTAAGTTGCTGTGAAATTCTGAAAATTGTGTACAACTGGTATTAATTGAGGTTAAATTGTGTCAAAAATACATTGAAAACGCTCAAATGGTATGATAAAATCAATTTATATAGAATTATGTAACAAAATCGTCATAAATTGAGGAGTAAGATACATGAGCAGTGTTCAATTGTTAGATAAGACCAGAAAGATTGGAAAGCTTTTACACAACAATAATTCGGGCAAAGTAGTGTTTAACGACATCTGTGATGTGCTCAAAGAGATTCTGTCTTCCAATGTGCTGGTCATCAGCAGAAAAGGAAAGGTGCTTGGCATCGGAGATATGGATTCGGTGGAATCCATCACGGAGCTGATCGTAGACCATGTGGGCGGGTTTATCGACCCCATGCTGAACGAACGCCTTTTGGGGGTGCTGTCCACGAAGGAGAACGTAAATCTGGAGACGTTGGGATTTGAGAGTGTGGATACCAAACGTTTTCAGGCGGTGATCGCGCCAATCGAGATTTCCGGGGAGCGGCTGGGGACACTTTTTCTCTACAAGTGTGATGACCAGTATGATATAGACGATATTATCCTGTGCGAGTACGGCACTACGGTAGTGGGACTTGAGATGCTGCGTGCTGTGAGCGAGGAGAACGCGGAAGAAAACCGTAAGGTGGCGGTGGTGAAGTCGGCAATCAGCACTTTATCTTTCTCGGAGATGGAAGCAATCACGCATATTTTTGACGAGCTGGGCGGTATGGAAGGAATCTTGGTGGCCAGTAAGATTGCGGATAAGGTAGGAATTACCAGATCGGTCATCGTCAATGCCCTGCGCAAGTTTGAGAGCGCAGGTGTGATAGAATCCCGCTCCTCCGGTATGAAGGGCACCTATATCAAGGTGTTAAACGATGTGGTCTTCGATGAGGTGGAGAAGTTAAAGGAGCAGGGAAGGTTCTAAGGACACAATTACATAAAAGACAACGGAATGTCGGGTGGAAATTCCATCTTATGGAAAAGGATTTACGGAAAGCTGCATAGTGGTGCGCTGTAAATCCTTTTATGTTTTTAGTACAATACTAATTGTGAAAATCAATCGAAAAACCTTGTAATTTTTTATAATTTATTTATAATGATATATGGATTGTATTAACGTGGAAGGAGTATGACTATGAGTTCTTTGATCAACACCAATGTTTTTGACTATGTCAATGTGTTAGATAAGGCTATGGATGCATCTTGGCTTCGCAATGAGGCTATCTCCAACAATATTGCCAATGCGGATACGCCCGGTTATAAGAGACAGGACGTTAATTTTGAGGTACAGCTCGCCAAGGCACTCAGACATTCCAGATATAAGACGATGGATGCCAAAGTGGCGGATGTGAAGATGAATCGTTTAAATCCCATTACCTATACGGACTATGCCGGATTTTCTTACCGTTTGGACGGCAACAACGTAGATCCGGATACAGAGGGTGTGTATCTTGCCAAGAACCAGGTAGTATATCAGGGACTTTATCAGAGTGCCCACCAGGAGTTTAAGAACCTGCAGGCTGTGTTGAAGTAATATATGTATAGGAACGGAAGAACACTTAAGGGGCAGGGTTTTTCTGATGGATTCATAAAGAGACAGGAATATAAGGGGATAAGGAGGAATACATATGGCAATGTTTAGCGCATTTGATATCAATGCCACTGGTATGACTGCGGAGAGGTTCCGCATGGATACCATTGCACAGAATGTGGCTAATACGAATACTACCCGCACGGAGGATGGTACACCTTACCGCAGGAAGGTAGTAGTATTTGAGGAGAAGAATTCTCAGACACCGTTTCATCAGGTGTTAAACAAAGCGAGAGACCGTTATTCGGGGAGCGGCGTAAAGGTGACAGGCGTTTACGAAGATACCTGGACGGAGGGCAATATGGTGTATGACCCGTCCCATCCGGATGCCGATGAAAACGGTTATGTCATGTATCCGAATGTGAATATCATCACGGAGATGACCAACCTGATCGATGCAAGCCGCGCATATCAGGCGAACACCACCGCTTTTTCGGCCAGCAAGAATATTGCCACAATGGGCCTTAATATGCTGAGCAATTAACGAAGAACTTGACAGGACATGGGAGGAAGGGACATGGCTTTAGATATTACTGCGCTGTATAATGTATCGTCGGAGGCGATCAAGGAGGCTGCAAAGGCGGCGCCGACTACCAAGCCAGATACTTATACAGATAATGGATTTGACAGTTTATTACATACCGCAATCGACAACTTGAACACCACCAACAACTACTTGTCTGATGCGGAAAACGAAGAGATTAAATGGGCGCTGGGAGAAACGGAGAACACCCATGACCTAAGTATAGCCTTGCAGAAGGCGTCCACGGCGTTACAGTATACAGTCGCAATCAGAGATAAGCTGATGGAAGCATATAAAGAGCTTATCCAGATGCAGGTCTAGTATTTGGCGTGTAAGAGGGAAATACCGAAGGAGAACGAATTGCTGTGGATAAATTATTAGACAGGTTAAAAGAATTTGGAAATAAGATAATGGAGTGGTGGAACAGGTTCACGGCGAAACAAAAGACCCTGATTATTGGGATTGTGGCCATAGTGATCCTGGCTATTGTGATTATTGTATCAGTGATGACCAGACCGAAGTATGTACTGCTTCGGGAATGTGAGAGTACCAAGGAAGCCGCGGAAGTGCGGGATCTTTTGGACGGTGAGGAGCTTACATACGAGATTTCGGACGATGGTCTGGTGGTATCGATTCTGGCTTCTCAGCTTTCTGAAGCAAATTTGCTGCTCGGCGCCAACAATATTCAGGCGGCCAGTTACGGTATCGAAAATGTGACGGATGGCAGCTTCTCTACCACGGAATCAGATAAACAGAAGAAACATGTGGTATATCTCGAAAAGAGATTCGAAAACGACGTGCTCTCCATGTTCACAGCAATCAAGAGCGCCAGAGTGACGCTGAACATTCCGGAGGATACCGGAACGCTGATTGCCCAGGAAGAGGAGTCTTATGCATGGGTTCTTTTGGAATTAAAGGACGAGTTCTCACAGGAGAGCGCGGCCTATTTGGCGCGTGCTTTAGCAACCTCTATCGGCAATGATACCACGAATAATATCGTGATCATGGATTCGGAAGGCAATATGCTCTTTTCGGGGGATGACAACTACACCATCTCTGGCACCACCAGCGCCCAGCTGTCTGTGAAGGGCGAGGCGGAGAAGAACATGATCAATAATGTGCGCCGGGTCATCTTGGGCACCAATGAATTTGATAATGTGGAGGTTTCTCCCAATCTGGTGCTGGATTTCGCCACCCAGACGAGAACCAGTCATACATACTCGCCTGCGGACGGTCAGACACAGGGTGTCTTAAGCCATGAGGATATCTTCAGTTCAGAAAATACCAGTGGTGTAGGCGGTGTGCCGGGAACGGATTCCAACGATGACGACACGACCTATGTGCTGGAAGACAATACCAATTCTTCTTCCACGCAGTCGGAGGAGTCCAGAGATTATCTGCCCAATGAGGAGATTGTGACCACGGAGACGCCGGCCGGCGTGATCAATTACGGTTCTTCTTCGCTGACCGCGTCTTTGCTGCAGTATAATATCATCCGGGAAGAGGATGCGGAAACCCAGGGACTGCTTGACGGTGTCACGTGGGAAGAATATAAACTTGCCAACACGGAACGCACGATGCTGGAAGTGGACGATACCTTCTATGCGGCTGTGGCAAATGCAACAGGTATTTCCACAGATAATATAACCCTGGTGGCTTACAGGGAAAATCTCTTTTTCGATGCAGAGGGTTCAGGCATTACCGCGACGGATATTTTACAGATTATCCTGATCATAGTCATTCTGGCACTGCTTGCCTTTGTGGTTCTTAGAAGTATGAAGGGCGAGAAGCACGAGGAAGAGGAAGAGGAGCTGTCCGTGGAGAATTTGCTGCAGTCTACAGTGCAGCTTGAGGAAATCTCTTCGGAGAATGAGACCGAAGAAAGACGTCTTGTCAATAAGTTCGTGGAAGAAAATCCGGAGGCAGCGGCCAATCTGCTGCGCAACTGGTTAAACGAGGACTGGGGGTAGGATAAATGGCGGCAAAAGCAGCGACTGAGAATATAGGCGGACTACAGAAGGCAGCTATTTTAATGATTGCTTTGGGGCCGGAAAAGTCGGCATCGATTTTTAAACATCTGAAAGAAGATGAGATAGAAGAATTAACGTTGGAGATAGCCAATACCAGGAGCATCACGCCCCAGGTAAAGGACGAAGTGGTCAATGAGTTTTACCAGGTGTGTCTGGCGCAGCAGTATATTGCAGAGGGCGGTATCAACTATGCCAAAGAACTTCTGGAAAAGTCTTTTGGCGCCGAGAAAGCTATGGATGTTATCGGCAAGCTGACGGCATCTTTGCAGGTAAAACCTTTCGAGTTTATCAGAAAGACGGATGCTGCGCAGCTGTTAAACTTTATTCAGGACGAACATCCCCAGACCATCGCACTTATTTTGTCCTATTTATCGGCGGCGCAGGCAGCAATTATTGTCTCGGCACTTCCGCCGGACAGACAGGCCGATGTGGCAAAGCGTATTGCAGTGATGGACCGCACGAGTCCGGATGTTATCAAGGAAGTAGAGAAGGTGTTGGAATCGAAACTGTCAAGCCTGGTAAACCAGGATTACACGATTATCGGCGGTGTGGACGCCGTTGTGGAGATTTTGAATACGGTAGACCGTGGTACAGAGAAACATATCATGGAGACCTTGGAGATCGAGGAGCCGGAACTTGCCGACGAGATCAGAAAGAAGATGTTCGTCTTCGAGGATATCCTGCTTCTGGACGATCGTGCCATTCAGCGTGTGCTGCGTGATGTGGATAACAGTGACCTGGCAATCGCTCTTAAGGGATCGAATGAGGAAGTACAGAATGCTATCTTTAACAATCTCTCCAAGCGTCTGGCAGTCATGATCAAGGAAGATATGGAATTTATGGGTCCTGTACGTATGAAGGATGTGGAGGAAGCACAGCAGAAGATTGTAAATATCATCAGAAAACTGGAAGACTCCGCAGAGATTGTTATCTCCAGAGGTGGAGGTGACGAGATCATTGTCTAGGAATATATATAAATCCGGTTGGGTCAGAGTATCCGACGAAGATAAATGTGTAGTAGACAGCAATGTCCGTCTGGAAGAGCGGATTGCCCAGTGGGAGACACTGCGCAGGACGAACGAGAATGCCGTACCCCAGTATGATGGGGAGGAAGGCAGCGAAGCATCCGAGTTTGTGAGCGGACTTGGCGGCGAGGAGATTGATGCGCTCTTTTCCGACGGAGACAGAAGCAATGTGATCAAGGCCGGTGCCGAGGAACAGGGTCCGGATTTAGAGGCGGTCAGGGCCGAAGCCCAGGAGATACTGGATGCGGCCCAGGCTCAGGCTGGCGAGATACTTCAAAATGCCCAGGCAGAGATTGAAGTACAGCGCAGACAGGCCAGAGAGGAAGGCAATAAGCGGGGATATAACGAAGGCTATCAGCAGGGACTTGCCGAGGCGGATGGTATGAAGCAGGCTCTGCTGGAGGAAAAACGTCAGTTAGAGGCAGAATATGAACAGCTCGTGGAAGATTTGGAACCCGAGTTTATCGATACGATCACGGCGGTCTACAGCCATCTTTTCCATGTAGATTTGTCGGACAACAGAGATATCCTGGTGCATCTGATAGATTCCACCCTGCGGAAGGTGGAAAGTAGCAGGACTTTTATTGTACATGTTTCCGCGGAAGATTATCCTTATGTCAATATGCAGAAGCAGACGCTCGTAGAGGGGGCAGTGGCCGGCCGGGGTCTGATTGAGATTATAGAGGACATTGCTCTGGCGAAAGGAGATTGTCTGATTGAGACGGACGGCGGTATTTTTGACTGCGGCATTGGTACGCAGCTGGAGGAACTGACCAAGAAATTACGAGTGTTATCTTTTGAAAAGATTGAGTGAGTGTAAGAGAGCCGATAATGAATACAGCAATCAACTTTCATAAATACAGTAGCATACTGGATGAAACTTTCTTCAAGAAGATGGGGAAGGTGGAAAATGTGGTGGGTCTCACGATTGAGTCCGCAGGCCCGGAGGCGAAGCTGGGGGATTTATGTCTGATCTATCCCGCAGGAGATTACCCGCCGATCACCGCAGAGGTGGTAGGCTTTAAGGAGCGCCGGACACTTCTGATGCCCTGCGACAATACAGACGGCATAGGGCTTGGATGTATTGTGGAAAATACAGGGAATCCCTTGACGGTGCCGGTGAGCGACGACCTTCTGGGAAAAGTGCTGGATGGTCTGGGAAGGCTGGACGGTTCCTATATGCCCGGTGTTCCCTACAGCGTAGAAGCACCGCCGCCGGACGCCATGAGCAGGAAGATTATTGCAGATGTGCTGCCTCTTGGTGTGAAGGCCATCGACGGTCTGATGACGGTGGGAAAAGGCCAGCGTATTGGTATCTTTGCCGGTTCCGGTGTGGGAAAGTCCACGCTGATGGGAATGTTTGCCCGCAATACAAAAGCGGATATTAATGTGATCGCTCTGATTGGCGAGCGCGGCAGAGAGGTGCGCGAGTTTGTGGAGAGAGACTTAGGCGAAGAGGGCATGAGAAGGTCAGTGGTGGTGGTAGCCACCTCGGATAAGTCAGCCTTAGAGAGAAATAAGGCGGCCAAGACGGCCTGTGCTATCGCAGAATATTTCAGAGACCAGGGCAAGGACGTCCTCTTGATGATGGACTCCCTGACGCGTTTTTCCATGGCCCAGAGAGAGATTGGGCTTGCCAGCGGAGAACCGCCGGTATCCAGGGGCTATCCGCCCAGTGTGTATTCGGAAATGCCGAGACTTTTGGAGCGGGCGGGCTGTGCCAGTGTAGGTTCCATCACGGGGCTGTACACGGTGCTGGTGGATGGCGATGATATGAATGAGCCCATCACAGACACGGCCAGAAGTATTCTCGACGGACATATCATGCTGAACAGAAAACTGGCCCATCAGAATCATTATCCGGCAATCGATGTGTTGCAGAGTATTTCCAGATGTATGAGTCAGGTCGTAAATAAAGAACATAAAATGCTTGCCGGTAGGTTAAAGAATGTGCTGGCTACGTATAATGAGGCGGAGGATTTGATCAATATCGGCGCCTATAAGAGCGGCAGCAACCGGAATATTGATTACGCCATAGAGAAGATCGAGGCGGTCAATGATTTCTTGATGCAGGATGTGGATTCCAAGTACAGCTATGAGGAGTCGGTGGATATGCTGCGGGAGCTTTTTGCAGAAAGCTAGAAACAGCCCTTGCCGTGGCCGGGCAACGGAAAAGGCAAAGATGAGGTGACCGGCTATGGCAAAGTTCAGGTACAGGATGCAGAGTATCCTGAATATCAAATATCAGCTTGAGACCCAGGCAAAGATGGAAGTCGGCAGGGCGCAGATGCTGCTTAACGAGGAAGAGGAGCGCCTGCAGGCTTTTATAGACCGCAAGGAGGCCTATTTCGAGGAAGGCAGAAAGATGCGCAAAAAGGCCCTCAATGTGAATGCCCTTCGGGATAACAGAAATGCCCTGCGGGTCATGGACGACAGGATTGAGGAGCAGAGGGAGCAGGTAAAGAAAGCCGAGAAAGTCCTTGAAAAGGCCAGGGAGAAGCTGAAAGAAGTCATGCAGGAACGTAAGATGCATGAGAAGCTTAAAGAGAAAGCGTTAGTGCAGTTCTTGCAGGAGGAGAAAGCGGCCGAAGGCAAGATTGTGGATGAACTTACCAGTTATACCTATGGAAAACGTGGAAAGAGGAATGGGAATGGCGAGTGAAGTTGTAAATATGGGGGAAGAGCTCCCCGTAGATAAAAAAGCGGAAAAGAAGCGTTTAAAAGAAGAGCGCAATAAGATAAAGAACGACAGGAAGGCCCAGAAGAAGGAAGCCAAACAGCGAGCCAAAGAAATCTCTGAGCAGGAGGCAAAACTCAGCGAGGATGAGGAGGCAGGGGGCGTATCCGTATTTCTAGTAACGGTTGTTATTGTTATCATTTGGATTGCAATCCTGTGTCTACTGATCAAGCTGGATGTGGGCGGATTCGGCTCCGGCGTGCTTGCGCCGGTGTTGAAAGACGTGCCGGTGATCAATAAGATCCTGCCGGCGGATTCGGTGGTGACCACCGATGATACAGAATCCTACGGCGGCTATACCAGCTTAAGAGAGGCTGTGGACTATATCAAAGATTTGGAACTGCAGATTGAAGACCTGCAGTCTGCCACCAATGTGAGTTCCGAGGAAGTGGAAGAACTGCGGGCAGAGGTGGAAAGGCTGCAGACTTTTGAGGATGCCCAGATTGAGTTTGAACGTATCAAGACAGAATTTTATGAGGAAGTTATCTATGCCGAGAAAGGGCCGGGGGCTGAGGAATATCAGAAGTATTATCAGACCATTGACCCGACTACGGCAGAGTATCTGTATAAACAGGTGGTAGAGCAGGTGGAAGCCAGCAAAGAGATTCAGGATTATGCCCAGGCTTACGCGGAGATGAAGCCCAAACAGGCGGCCTCCATTTTTGAAGCTATGACGGACGATCTGGATTTGGCAGCCAAGATATTGGACCAGATGAGTGCAGAGGACCGGGGAAATATCCTGGGAGCTATGGACCCGGAGATTGCATCCAGGCTGACTAAGATTATGGATCCGGACTCTTAAGAGGGGCTTGAGAAATTCACACAAACTGCCGATATAGTGAGCAGAATGACTTTGGATATATACCATATGGAATATCATATGTTATATATAAAGCGCCGTAAGGTGCAAGAACCTTGAAAACTAAAGAAAGGAGGAAGAAAGGAAATGACGGTAAACAATGTAAATGCTCTGCTTACTTACACTGTGAACCAGAAAGTCCAGACGGCGGCGAAGACCGAAGAAGTGGTAACAGAAGGGTTTGATAAGCTCATGTCCAAGATGAGCAATCAGCTCAGTACTTTGCAGACTAAGGCGGATACATCCCAGATGACTGCGCCCAAAGAGACAGTGGAAACGAAGGATGTTGAGAATGTCCCGGCAAAGGACACGAGTCTCAAGGACGATGCTGCACAGGCTGTTGAGGAAGGGCAGGATACCCAGACGGATAAGGCTGATGTGCAGGTAGAACAGGATGAGCAGAAAGAAGTGACAGGGGAGACATCGGAGAGCGTGCCGGAGGATGTGAAACAGACGGTGGAAGAGAAAGCCGGAGAGCTGATGCAGGAAGTTGCCGATCTACTGGATATTCCGCTGGAAAAAGTGGAAGAGGCCATGGAGATTCTGGGACTGACGGCAGTGGACTTGTTTGACCCGGCTAATTTGAAACATCTGTTATTAAATCTTACCGACAGTGTGGATGAAGTCGCTCTTGTGACCAATGAGAATCTCTATGGAAATCTGCGGGATTTGTTTGGAGCAGTGGAAGAGAGTTTGGGAGCGTTGCAGGAAGAGCTGGGACTGAATGAAGAAGAACTGGATGCTCTGTTGGAGAAGATCGGTTCTGAGGAACATGAAGAAATGCAGATTGAGGTTCCCACAGAGACAATGGCCGAAAAGCCCGAGGTAAGCGTGGAGGGGATGAAGGATTATGCCGTATCCGTGCAGAGAAGCGGCGAGACCGTACAGATTAAAGTTACAGTGGACGATGCCAGCGGTACGAAGAGTACCATCGAGCAGGTTACGGACTCTGCAAAACCCCAGATAGAGGCGCCGGTGAGGCAGGAAAAAGCGGCTTCCGATATGGGACATGGACAGGAAGGTGCGAACACAGGCGAACATACGGCGGGCAATACCCTCTTACAGCATCTTATGCAGCAGGTGGAAACGGCAGATACGGTGGAAGCACCTGTAGAACAGCCGGTATTTCAGTCATCACAGACAGAGCAGATCATGAATCAGATCGTGGAGTACATGAAGGTTAACATAAGCGAGGATACCCAGAAGATGGAGATGCAGCTTCATCCGGCAAGCTTAGGGACAGTCAATGTACAGATTGCAGCCAAGGACGGTGTCATCACGGCGCAGTTTACGACACAGAATGAGACAGTGCGGGCGGCAATTGAATCCCAGATGATTCAGCTCAAAGAGCAGTTTGAGGAACAGGGTATCAAAGTGGATGCCGTGGAAGTCACAGTAGCTAATCATGCATATGGGGACCAGTCCTTTGCGGGGCAGGAAAACATGGAGCAGGATAAGGGAAATGCCAAGAAGAGCGCCAGAAGGATTAATCTGGAACTGCTTGGCGAGGAAGATGACCTTACCGAGCTGGAAGATTCCGAGCGGATTGCAGTGGAAATGATGCAGGCTAACGGCAATACCGTGGACTATATGGCATAGGCAGTAAAGAAAAACGGCACAAGCAACACAGTATAAACACAGAAAGGAGCAAGACATATGGGAGTAGTACAGAAAGTTGAGGACGGCAAATTAGTGGAATCCAATTCCGCGGCGTCTCTTGCGAACAAAAGTGCGAAAAAAACCGGTAATGACAGTCTTGACAAAGACGCGTTCTTACAGCTTTTGGTAGCGCAGATGAAGTATCAGGACCCCTTAGAGCCCACTTCTAACACAGAGTATATTTCTCAGTATGCTACATTCTCAGAATTAGAGCAGATGCAGAATATGAGCGCATCTATGGACTTGTTCAGGGCATCTTCCCTGGTAGGGCAGACTGTACTTTTGGAGATTACGGACAGCACGGGCAGAACCACACAGGTACAGGGAAATGTGGACTATGTACATTATGAGAGAAATAAAGCATATCTTTCCATTAACGGAGAGTTATATTCCATGGACGATCTGGTTACAGTGGCGGATCCTACCTATCTGGAGGCCTACAAGCTGGCGGCAGAGTTCTTAAATGATTATAATAAGCTTCCTGCGCTTGATAAACTGTCAATAACTGACAGAGAGAGAGTAGAAAAGCTGGATGAGATTTATAAGAACATGACAGAGTACCAGAAGAGCTTCCTGACAGAGGAACATGGAGCAACCTTAGAAAAATATGTGTCCAAGATGAAAGATCTGGTGGCAATTAACGAGGCCAATAAGGGAGAAGAGACTGACCCGGATAAAGACCCGGACACAGACAATGATACAGACAAAGACCCTGACGAAGGCGGTACAGAGGGCGATAAATAATAGGCAGGAAGCGGCAGCTATCTCAAGGAGGAGAGCATATGAAGATTCAAGGCAACTCATTCCTTTCCATAGAACAGCTGCAAGATCAATATTTGCATGGCAACAAGCCAAAGGGCAGTGCGCTTACCCAGGAAGGCTTAAGTTTCCAGGATATCTTATCGGGAAAGAAAAGCAATATCCAGGAAAACGGGGAAGTCAGATTTTCTAAGCACGCAGCCACCCGGCTGGCGGACAGAAATATTGAACTGACGAAGGAACAGGTCAACCGCCTGAACCTGGGAGCAGCGAAAG
>ERZ777305.585-NODE-585-length-58552-cov-45.121579_pt1 | contig 58552 bp, 50 predicted proteins | sample MGYA00374965_ERZ777305 | MGnify/ENA primary metagenome ERZ777305 (study PRJEB29328, sample SAMD00013331) | mouse gut metagenome | study: EMG produced TPA metagenomics assembly of the Metagenome analysis of fecal microbiota from mouse which was promoted...
CTTTTCGCCATACTCTGATGTTAAAATTGTTTAAGAAGCTGTTAAAGTACTTTTATTTATAAACAAATGCCGGCAAGAAATAGTGAACTCGTCTTGACTTATTTTTTCTTGACATCAGCGAGATATTTCCGAGGTGTTTTCGCCACTCGAAGAGCCGGCGACCTTTCGGTTGGCGGTGATGAGAGGGGTGAAAACAACCGGAAAGATCCGCTGAGGTTGAGAAAAGAATTAACAATATCATTATTTTAACTTTCGTAAATAAGTCAAGACGAGTTCAGTTTCAGTCTTTTATATAGGAATCCTTAAAACCGAGGAAATAGAGAACTCCGTCAATACCGATCGTAGAAATACTCTGCTGTGCCTCGGCTTTCACTTTAGGCTTGGCGTGGAAGGCAATGCCCAGACCCGCCTCCGAAAGCATCGGAAGGTCGTTGGCTCCGTCTCCTACAGCTATGGTCTGCGCTATGTTTATATTCTCTACCTGCGCCAGCAGTCTGAGCAGTTCTCGCTTACGCTGACCGTCAACGATATCTCCCATATAGTTTCCGGTAAGTCTGCCGTCCTCTCCTATCTCAAGTTCGTTGGCATATACATAATCGAACCCGAAACGTTGCTTGAGGTAATTGCCGAAATAAGTAAAACCTCCGGAGAGAATAGCAGTCTTATATCCTGAACGCTTGAGCACCTCCATAAGTCGCTCGACGCCTTCGGTAATCGGCAGATTTTCCGCTATCTCTTTCATCACAGACACATCAAGCCCTTTGAGCAGTCTCACACGCTGTGTGAAACTCTCTTTGAAATCAATCTCTCCACGCATGGCGGATTCCGTGATACGTCTCACTTCCTCGCCGACTCCGGCGCGGTCTGCAAGTTCATCTATCACTTCGGTCTTTATAAGGGTCGAATCCATATCGAAGCAGATGAGCCGACGGCTCCGGCGATACATCGTGTCTTCCTGCATGGAGATATCGAAATTCAGTTCAGACGCAAGACGCATGAAATCACTCTGCATCTTCTCCTTGTCGTTTATATTGCCTCGCACGGAAAACTCGACACAGCCTTTAGCCGCAGGCTGTTCTCTTTCATCAAGAGGCATACGACCTGTGAGACGGGTGATTGTCTCGATATTCAGACCCTGCTCTGCTATAATCCCCGATACGGAAGAGATCTGCCTTGCAGTGATCTTCCTTCCGAGAATGGTCACGATATACCGGTTCTTACCCTGCCGCGAGACCCAGCTGTCGTATTCCTGCTCACTGATGATATTGAATGAGACCTTCACATTCAGGTCATTTGTCTTGAAAAGCAGTTCTTTAAGAATCTCTCCGCTGCGACGGCTGTCGGTCTTGAACAATATGCCCAGCGAAAGGGTATGATGTATGTCTGCCTGACCTATGTCAAGTATATCCGCGTCATAACGCGCCAGAATCCCGGTGAGTTCCGCTGTGATTCCGCTTTTGTCCGGTCCTGAAATATTTATAAGTATAAGTTCTCTCTGATTCGCCATATTCCGAGTAATTTAAATTAGTGCTTTCTGTCATTTCCCCTGATTCCGTCCGATTCAAGCCTGCGTGCCTGCAGAGCCGAATCCTTGTAATCCGATTTTGCCGCCTGCCTGAAATATTTCAACGCACGCGTAAGATCTTTCTTCACTCCGATACCGTCGCGCAACATCACCGCAAACTGATAGGCACCCTCTTCCTCTCCACGCTCTGCGGCTCGCCAGTAATTCTCGGCGGCTATGCGGTAATCCTGAAGCACTCCCTTCCCCTCGGCAAACTGTCGGGCGATATTTATCATCGCTTTCGAATGCCCGTTGGAGGCAGCTTTACGAAACCAATAAGCCGCTTCTCTGTAATTCTGCGCCGTGCCTATCGCATCTCGATAAAGAGTGCCTATGTCATACTGAGCCTCGGTATTGCCCTCTGCTGCGGCTTTGCCATACCATTCCCAGGCTTTCCGCAAATCTTTTTCAACACCTGCGCCTGTCTGATAACACATTGCCGCACGACGCATCGCCTCAGCATCGCCAGCTTCGGCTTCTTTGATATAAAACGGGAAGTCTCTTCCACTTATGATTTCAGCCTCCTCCCCCGCATATGCGGCAGTCACGCAGAAGCAGAAAACATATGTAAGAATCCTGAATAATTTTGTCTTCATGATAGAATAACAAAACTGTCTGATGTTTTGTCGAAGAATGCGATTGTTTTGCAGATTGTCACGTAAAGAAAGGACGCACGAATACGCGCGTCCTTTCTTTTTCCTTGCGGTTTTATCTGATTGATGCTCTCGCCATGTTGTCAGGCTTCAGCATCAAGAATGGCGATTTTCTGTTCAATCTGAGCCATATCTTCTTTCAGACGCTTGATCTTGTTTTCCATCTCTCTTACCATCGAGTTGCCGGCAGAGCTCTTGACGTTGAAGAAGCCCATGTTATTCTCTATGGTCTTGAGTTCCGCTTTACGGCTCTCATAGGCACGCAGGAGTTTGTCACGCTCGCGGTCAAGTTTATGACCGCCATCCTTAAGCTCACTCACACGCTCACGGAAATTAGACATCCTTGCCTTGTTCTCACGTGCCTCATACGCTCCGTAAAGAGCATCGCAGACTTCCCGGTATTCCGCATAGACCTTGTCTTTGAGCTTGAATGGCACAAAACCGATTTTCTGCCATTCCCCCTGCAGCTCCTTGACCTGTCCTATAACCTCACGGCGGTCTCCGTCAAGAGGCAGCTCTTTGAGTTTTGCTATCACCGCACGCTTTGCCTCGAGATTCGCGTTCTCCTCGTCACGTTTTGCGGAATTGAGTTTTTTACGTTCATCGAAGAAATAGTTGCACGCTGTCTGGAAACGCTGCCAGATAGCATCACTCTGTTTGCGCGGCACACTTCCTATCTTTTTCCATTCCGCCTGAAGTTTCACGACCTCATTGGCTGCCTTGCGGATGTCGCCGGAATCTTTCAATGCCTCTGCCTTCTCGCAAAGAGCTGTCTTTTTCTCAAGATTCACATTGAATTCATCTTTTGTCTTCTGGAAATATTCAGTTTTGCCGGCGAAGAAATCATCACACGCCTTGCGGAATCTCGCATAAAGCGCTGTATTGGCTTTTTTCGAGGCAAATCCGTATTCCTTCCATTTTTTCTGAAGTTCGATCACCTTCTCTGTCGACGCTGTCCAGGCATTGAAAGAATTGAGTGTTGCAAGATCAATTGCCTCTATCTCGTCGCAAAGTCTGGTCTTAGCCTCTTCGTTGGCAAGTTCGGATGCCTTGCGCTGCTCGAAATATTCCTGATGACGCCTGTTGATTACTGTCGAAGCCTCTTTGAACTCCTCCCAGAGGCTCTCTCGCAATTCCTTTGCCACAGGACCGATATTACGCCATTCGTCATGCAGCGACTGCAACGAGCGGAACGCAGCTACCGGATCGCTCTGAGCCTCAAGTCTGCGGGCTTCCTCCACAAGGGCTTTCTTTGCCTCAAGGTTTTTCTTGAAATCAAGATCGCGAAGCTCCTTGTTCATCTTGAGATGGTCGTAATATTGCTCCACTACTGTCTGGAAATTCTTCCAGATCTCGGTTTCAGCAGTAGCCGGAATATCCTTGACTGCCTTGAAATCCTGCTGGAGCTGCTGGAATTCGCTGAATTTCACATTTACGTTATCGATGTCTTCCGCAATTTCACGAATACGGTCGAGGATCGCCTGCTTTTTATTGAGATTCTCCTGACGGCGTGCCTCCTCTGCGGCAAGATAAGCCGCACGTTTCTCTTTGAATTCTGCATACATCGTCTTGAATTCAGATTCTTCCGCATCGGGAACAGAAGAAAAATCACGGGGATCATTACCCGCCTCTACAAAAGCGTTGACCTCCTCCATCGACTCGCGGCTGCGGATATTGAAAAACGCCTGCTTGATGGCTGTCACCTCCCTGTGGGCATCCATACGGTTTTCAGCCAATATCGAGCGCATCGCTTCGTTAAGCTCAGCTTTGCCCATGTTATGATAATTAACCGGAGTCTCTTCTGCCGATTCATTTTCCATGCGGTCTGCCGCCTCGGAAATATCTTCTGCCGGAGAAGTCTCTACTGCACACGTTTCGGAGGGAGTGGGGTTGACCAGTTCTTCTGCGGGAACTGTCTTTTCAAGCTCGTTCATATCAATATTGTTATTGTCTTTGCATTACTGCCGCCGCTCTGCGGCAACAGGCATATTTATCACGACTCTTCACCACCTTGGGAAAGGCAGTGTAAAAATCAACGCCAAATATACGGATTTAATTTAACTTAGCAAAATAAAACCGTATATTTGGCGCATTTTTTTACCGTTTGTCTCCATTCAAGAGCATAATCAATGCTTCATCGAATGGAGAGCTTGAACTCGTCCTGACTTATTTTTTCACTATCTTCATCGAAATGATCCGTATATCCTCTTTTGGACGATCGGCGCGTCCGGTCGGCGCATTCTGGATTTTCTCCACAGTATCCATGCCGCTTATTACCTCGCCGAAAACGGTATATGCACCGTCAAGATGAGGAGTGCCACCAATGTTCTTATAATCGGCACGGATGTTTTCAGGCATCGATTCTTCGGGAACAGCAGCCTCGGTCTCCTTGATGAGTTCCATGCGGAGAGCCTCCTGCGCTTCCTTGTCGCCGGAATTCATCAACTCGCGGATTTTTGAATCATTCTTACGACAAAGCTCGCGGAAATATGCCTGACGCTTGTCCATGGTCTGACGATAAGCCATACCGTCGATATGATGGTCATCATATTTGCGTCCGGTCACTATATAGAACTGTGAGCCGCTGCTCTTGCGCTCTGGATTCATGTCGTCTCCGGTGCGTGCGGCAGCCAACGCCCCGTATTTGTGATAATGTTTCGGATACAGTATCTCTGCATCTATCTGATAATCGGGACCGCCGGTGCCGAGCATAGCTGTGGAATCCGCATTCACGGAGCCGGGATCGCCGGTCTGCACCATAAAGTCTTTTATCACTCTGTGGAAAAGAACGCCATTGTAATAGCCGTCTTTTACCAGTTTCAGAAAATTGTCACGATGCCTGGGGGTGTCATCATAAAGTTTAACCTTGATGTCGCCCACTGAGGTTTTTATATCAACCACCGGACCTGCGGGGAGTTCCGCAGGTTTCTGAGCTGTAGCTGTTGCCATAGCCATAAACATTAACAATGTATAAATTATCTTTTTCATGCTTATATAACAATTTTTCCGGCAAAAGTTTATGGGAAATCCAGACTTCAGAGAGCCCCTTCCGAATAAATTCTTTTGTATATGCGGCGAAAATTGTCATCGCTTGCTTTAAGTTCTTCTGCCCTTTCCATATAGTCGGCACCCCAGAGAGCCTCAAGCAACGAACCGATATACCTGCGGTCTCGGTCTTTCTCTATGGCACCCTCCACCAACGGTGCTATCCACCTGTCAAAACGCTCTCGGTCCACGGCGGCAAGATACCTGGCGGTGCTGCACAGGAACTGACCGGTTGTGTCTGCATTGCGCAGTTTCATAACCATGTCGCCCATCTGAAGAGATTCAGATTCGGCATTGTCTACGATATATTCATATATCTGCATACCCTCTTCTTCGGGGGTGTTGATCATATCTTCCGAACTCATTTATTTATGTGTTGTATTCATTGATATGGCAAATTTACGAATTTTTTTGTAAATTTGCCACATGAATGATTTTATAATTGTCATTGGCCGCCAATATGGCGCCGGAGGAAGGAGACTTGGCAAGAAACTTGCCGAAGTGCTTGATGTGCCTTATTATGACAAGGAACTTCTTTCCGAAGCGGCAGACTCTCTCGGTTTTTCAAAAGAGCTTTTCCTAAAAGCGGACGAGAGGAAACCTTCTGTATTAAGATCATTCCTTTCATTCAATTACGGTTCGACTTCTGCAGCATTCAGTTCGTACACACTTTCCGATGACAATCTATATTGCGCCCAATGCAAGGTAATCAGATCCATCTGTGAAAAAGGTTCCTGCGTGATAGTAGGCCGCACGGCAGACTATGTGATGCGAGAACATCCCGGAATGCTTAGCGTCTTTATCCATGCTCCTGAGGAACTCCGCGCCAGAGCGGTGGTGGAAAGAGGCGAGGCGGTGTCTGACAATGAAGCATTGGAGAAACTGCGCAAATGTGACCGCGAACGTGAAAGCTATTACAACTATTTCACTAACCGCCACTGGGGCAAAGCCGACAATTACGATCTGACTTTCAATTCAGCACGACTCCCGCTTGATTCTATTCTTCCCATAATTCTCAAAGCCGTCAGACGAGATTGACAAGAAAACCTCTGTTAAAAAAAACGCCCTGCTAATAAACCTTTCCACTTTTTAATTCCTTTTAATATCAGAACTGAAGTCTTCATTGATTTCAGATTCCAGGAACTGTATAATTTCAAAAACTATATATTATGAGGAAAATTATATACGCATTGGTTTATCTCATAGCACTTGTAGCAGGTGTATGCCTTCTTGTCTTTAACCATCAGGCAATGGAGGAGACGCGCCCCGTATTACGTTATGTCGTCATGGGAGCCGGAGTTGCATTTGTGATCCCGGGCATATGCTTCCTTATCGCTTCTCTGCGTCCGCGCCGCGATTCGAACGGAGTCGTTGTAAGTCGTCCGTGGTTCTCTACCATCATGGGGGTTATAGCACTGGTGTGGGGCATTCTTCTTTTGTGCATGCCATCGGGATTTCTTGGTAATCTCAACATCTCGTTAGGCGTTTCGCTGATTATTGTATCATTGGCACAGATTGTATGGATCGTGAAGGGACGACGCATCAATGGCGCGCCTGTCTGGCTCTATATCATCCCGATTCTCACCGTTGCGGCAGGAGTTTGGATTATTTTTATGGAGACTGACTTCCAGAATCCAGGCAGAGAACACTCGTTAGGAAGCATTGTGGCTGGAGCTGCTTTCATTATATTGGCGATAAACGGATTCGCGAGTCTGCCACGCCGCAAGAAAACCGTCTCAGACATAGAGAAAGAAACACGCCGACTCGCCAAGGAACAGAAAAAAGCCGTCAAAGAGGAAGCGCGCGAAGCAAAACAGAGACTGGAACAGGCAAAAGCCAACAGCGAGGCTGCACTCAGGAATGAAGAAGCGGCTCGAAAAGCAGTCGAAGAAACTCAGCAGAAAGAAGCCAGGGCTTCATCTCCTGTTGCTGAATCTGAAAACTCCGGAGAGAAAGAAGAGAAAAAAACAATTGCGGAAACAAAATAAGATATATAAGACTCCGTTATAGAATAAGACAGAAATGAGGTCTGTCGCCGGGCATCCGTTTACCGGATGTCAGGAGGAAAGTCCGGGCAACACAGAGCATCGCGTTTCCTAACGGGAAGCCGGCGGCGACGTCGGGGCGACATGTGACAGAAAACAACCGCCGCCTGTTGCGGCAAGGGTGAAAAGGTGGGGTAAGAGCCCACCGGCTCCGTTGGCGACAGCGGAGGCCGCACATCCCGCGAGTTGCAAGGCCAAATATACCGGCAGCTAAGGATTGCTCGTCCATTGCCGGGGGGTAGGCTGCTGAAGCCGTCGGGAAACCGGCCGGCTTAGATAAATGACAGACACCGGCACTTCGTGTGCAGGCACATAACCCGGCTTATATCATCTCTGTCAATCCTTTCGAATGGAGTCTTCGGCACTCGGCTGCCGTAGACTCCATTTCCGTTTGTAAGCATATGATAATGGGAAGCACATTAATTTAAGAAAAAATGGGCATAATCGACAAGACAAAAGATTTCATCGCCACTGCATATACGAAGGTAAAAGGTGCCGTTGACTACTGCAAGACAGGCGTCTGGAACGATCCCAGGCAAACAATAAAGATAAGAATCATCCGCACCTTGAATCTTGCTGTAAATTCCTTTATGGATCGTAACCTGCAGAACCGCTCCATGGCTCTGACATATTCGACTGTGCTGGCGATTGTGCCGGCAATAGCGCTGTTTGTAGCCATAGGACGCGGATTCGGACTGCAAGACTATCTGCAGAATGAACTTTACAATATGTTGCCATCGCAGCAGAAAGCAGTCTCGACAGCTTTGTCGTTTGTAGACTCTTATCTGAATCAGGCTTCACAAGGAATGTTTGTCGGAATTGGGATTGTATTCCTTCTTTGGACAGTGATTTCGCTTTTGTCACACATAGAGACTGCGTTCAACACAATCTGGGACATAAAACGCGAACGTTCACTTTATCAGAAAATCACGGACTACATTGCAATTTGTCTTATTATTCCGGTTCTTATGATATGTTCTTCCGGAGTCTCCATATTCATGTCCACCACAATTCAGGACAAACTCAACCTCCCGTTTCTGACCCCTTTTGTAAACATAGCTCTTGAGGCAACTCCTCTTATACTCTGCTGGGTTGCATTCTCACTGTCTTTCATGCTGATTCCCAACACGAAAGTCAATTTCAAATATGCCACGATATCGGGAGCAATATGTGCAATAGCATTCACTATCCTCCAGCTTCTATTTGTAAACGGTCAGATATACGTGTCGAAATACAATGCAATTTACGGCTCGTTTGCATTTCTTCCTCTTTTCATGATATGGCTTCAGCTTTCATGGCTGCTCTTGCTCTGCGGATGCATGCTTACATACTCTCTGCAGAATGTTTTCACTTTCAATTTCAACGGCAACGCAGAGAATCTTTCTCTTGACGGGTGGCACTCCGTAGCCCTGATTGTAATGACGGTTGTGGCGCAAAGGTTTATTGAGCGCCGAAAACCCATTTCACATACAGACATTGCCAATTCATACAATCTGCCCATAAGAATCGTTTCAAGAATAACAGAGAAACTTCATGCCGCCGGACTGCTGTATTCAGTTAAGATCAAAGAGGGTGAGTTCGGTGAGTCGCCGGCTGTCGAGCTGCAGGATTTCACTGTCGCCGACTTCCTCAGAGCATATAATTCCGAAGGTCAGCAGGACTTTATCCCCGACATCCGCAAACTTTATTCACGTCTGTTTGCAATCATTCTCCCTCTGCGCGAAAAATGTTATGAAGAATACTCGACAGTGCTGGTGAGAGACCTGCCGATACCGTCTCCCGAACTTATAAAACAAACCCTTATGAAAATCAGATAAGTAGCTAAGAAAAACCAAGGGATGGTGTTCAGCCATATCATTTATAGATACAGATTGAACGGGAGACAGCGAAACTGCTGTCTCCCGTTCAATCTGTATCTATAAATATCGTACTGCTATTTCTTTTCTTTGGCTACAGCTGACTTTCCGGCTGTTGCTTTTTTGACTGCTGCTTTATTGGCAGCAGTCTTTTTGGCGGGGGCTTTCTTCGCCGGTTTCTCTTCCACCTCAATCAGATTCTCTTCGCGATTCTCCATATCCGTGCGCAGAGAGGTCACTTCCTTTTTGAGTGAGGTAATCTCATCAGCCTGATTGCGGATAGTGAGCAGAAGGGAATTAAGCTCTTCATTATCTATAGATTCAGGATATTGCTCTTCTACACGAACAAGGAAGTCGGCAAGCACATTCATATAATTGGTAAATGCGGCAAACGGCGAGTCATATGGACTGAAGGCGGCATGAGATGCGCCATCCGCCATATTCTTAGTGCTCATGTAATAGAAATGGTCACTGCTCTGCAGATATTCCCAATCCTGTTTAAGACGACGATCCTGGCAAAGACTAACCCTCTCGGCTACGGCATAAAGCTTGCGCAATGCCTCTCTCTGCAATTCGTTACCTTTCCATGCCGACACATCGCGAGCCTCGTCAATACCGGAAATAGGATAAGGAATAGAAAGCTCGTCTACCGGTTTAAGCTTCGCCACAGCCTCCGAAGGTGTGGTGAACTGTATTCCTTTCTCCTTGCCGAACATCGGAAGTGCCTTCATGAACTCGAAGATACCGGTGCCGGCGGGAAGAAACGAACCGAATGTATCCATGCTCATCAACAGGTTCACCACCTGCTCCTCTTCCGGAAGAGACGCTATCCAGTTGACATACTTGTCGGCGGTCAACGGATACTCATCCCATTCCGGATTGTTGAAGTTCATAGAGATATCATCTGCAAGTTTATCGTTGGTAAGAAGTAGCTTGAGATCAGGCGCCGTGCATGCACGGTACAAATAATTCGGAGATTTCCAGCCAAGAATATGCTTGGCGCCATCGGTCAGTGTTGTCTTGAAACCCATTGACGCAACCATCATGGCAATCTCGTCATCATAGATAAGTTCAGTGTTGGCGAACACCTTGGGTTTCTGTCCGAAAAGACGATATATAAGGTCGTCATGAGCCTTTACCTCACGCATGAATTCCTCCGGATCCTCAAGAGAAGCGAGCGAATGCGAATAGGTGCCCGACAAAAATTCCACACATCCGGTTTCCGAAAGCTGTCGAAGTTTATCGATATATTCAGGCACATACATCTGTAATTGCTCGATTGCTGTGCCAGATATGCTTATCGCAAACTTAAACTCCCTGTTGCTTTGTTGAATCATGTCAAGCAGAGTGTCTGCCATAGGTATATATGAATTCTGCGCGACACGGGTGATAATCTCGTCATCGGCAAAATCATCGTAATAATAATGGTCGTTGCCAATATCGAAAAATCTATAACGTTTCAGACGATATGGCTGATGTATCTTGAAATAGAAGCAAACTGACTTCATCTTTTTTATTTTTATTGGTAAATTCTTTGATGTTGACTATCTCCGCGAAGCTATAACCTGATTGTAAATATCAATAACTTTCTTACCCGCTTTTTCCCATGTGATCTGATGTATCTCCTCGATACCTTTGTCACGCAGTTCGCTGTGTAGCGCAGGGTAGGATACCAGCGCATGCATCGCGTCTGCCATAGCATCGATATCCCAGTAATCCGTCTTGATCACATTGTCGAGAATCTCGGCGCAGCCGCTCTGCTTGGAAATTATGGATGGCACCCCCATTTCCATCGCCTCAAGCGGCGATATACCGAACGGCTCGGACACCGAAGGCATCACATAGACATCGGAATCGCGAAACATCTGATATACATCCTTTCCGCGCAGGAATCCGGTAAAATGGAATCTGTCTGCTATATTCCTCTTGGCGGCAAGACGGATCATTGCCGCTTCCATGTCGCCTCCGCCTGCCATCACAAACCGCACCTTCTTGTTTTTCTGAAGCACCTTGGCGGCGGCCTCCACGAAATATTCAGGTCCTTTCTGCATCGTGATGCGACCGAGGAAAGTAATCACCTTGTCTTTACCTTCACGGCGTTTCAGATTAAGAAGTTCATCGCTGAGCGGGATGACCGCGTTGTGGACAGTAGTGACTTTCGCCGGATCAATGCCATATTTGTCTATAACCGTTCTGCGGGTCAGATCCGAAACCGTTATGATATGGTCAGCATTATTCATGCCGTCTTTCTCTATTCCGAACACCGTAGGATTCGGCTTCCCTCTGGAACGGTCGAATTCCGATGCATGCACATGTATCACCAGAGGTTTGCCGGTTACGTTTTTGGCATGTATTCCCGCCGGATAAGTGAGCCAGTCATGAGAATGAATCACATCGCAGGGGACCGTGCGCGCAATCACTCCGGCAACTATCGAATAATTGTTGATCTCTTCGAGGATATTGTCAGGATAACGCCCTGAGAACTCGATGCAACCGAGATCATTGAGACGCATATAATTGAAATCGGCATAAATATGGTCTCGCAGATCAAAATACATCTGGGGATACATAACATTGCCTATGCGCCCCTGAACATAGTCCCAGTTCACATCACGCCAGGCGACGGGGGTGTTGCACGCTCCTATTATATTGGCGAAACCTTTCTCTTCATCGCCCCAGGGCTTGGGAATAACGAAGGAAATCTCCATATCGCCGTTGGCATGCATGCCCTTTGTCAGACCATAGCTTGCTGTTCCCAATCCTCCAAGGATATGGGGTGGAAACTCCCATCCAAACATTAATGCTTTCATCTGTTATTCACTTTGAGCGGTTAGAAGTTTTGTCATTTGTTTCACGGTCTTAATCGTTCGCAGAATCTCACCCACGTTTTTTGCCGTGCTCACGGCTCCGCGACCCGTATAGGGAGGATTGCCGTCATACATCTCTGAAAGAGAACCGATGCAGCCTTCGGTCATTTCATCCTCATATCCAATAAGCATTCTTTCGATAAATGAAAGACCCGACAGTCCGAAAACCTTGAAATAGGCATCTGCATAGAATCCGAAAAGCCATGGACGCGCCGGACCGAGATGAACCGCATATTCACGCTCTGTCGGATTGCCTACATATGTAGGATTATAGGCGAAGCTTTTGGGACTCAGCGAGCGCAATCCTTTTGGGGTTAGCAACTCGCGCGTGCACAGGTCAAGAACTCCTTTGCGCTGGCGGCGGTCAAGCGGCGAATATTCCAGACCGATTGCTATCGCGAGATTCGGACGCACTTCGAGGTCGGTGTAACTGCCGTTGACATAATCATACAGATAACCGTAATCGTTCAGGAATGTATCCAGAAACGAAAGTTTTATTTTTTCCGCAAGCGACGCAAGCGACACCACATAAGCCTCTTCTCCCTTTTCGTTTTCATACAGGGAAATCAGAAATTTCACTGCATTATACCAGAGTGCGTTAAATTCAAGTATATATCCTGTACGTGGAATTATCGGCTGACCGTTGATCGATGCTGAAAGCCATGTCACAGGCGTGTTCTGCCCGTTTGATGACACAAGTCCGTTATGGTTGAGCTTAAGGTTGCGGATTTTCTCACTCCTGATATCCTCTACAAGACGACGCACCGATGCTCCATAACGCTTGCGACATTCATTCGAATCCGTGTGACGACGAAATTGCTGTATCGCCCATATGGTCCACAACGGTATGTCGGGAAGATCGATCTCACCTATTGTCGGATCTTTCTCACCCTTGTCTATGAACCGGAACAATGCGCTGAGGAATGTGTCAAGTATCTCGAAATAATCTTCTTCATGGTTTATGGCGAGAGTGCAGCCGGGAAGAGAGATCAACTCATCACGGGCACGGACATTATACCAGGGATAGCCTGCCATGATATATGTGCCGCTGTCTTTTTTGAGATAAAACTGTTTGGCTGAATTTTTAAGACAATTGAAGAAGCTTGTGCGGCATGTGCGCGTTGTCAGTTCTCCGTCATATGTCTTCTCGAATTTCTTGGGGACACATTCATACGTAGACGCAGAAAAAATAATCGATTCCCCTTTCTTTATAGGCAATTCGAAATATCCGGGCACCCAGAGATCCTCCTTATAGGGAATCCCCCTGACTTTATCTTTTGTATATTCTATTCCTTTATACCAGTGCCCCTCGTTGATCCACTCGACAGGCTTGCTGAACTGCATGAACAATTCAGGATAACCGCTGTAAAGACACGTTGAGACTCCGTTGTGTGTCAGTCTGACATCCTTGTTGATCGCAGCGTTTTCAACACAAAGATCATTCGCATTGCGGAAAGCAAGCATTGGGCGGAAACGCAACGTCGTTGGCGAATGAGCCTCCACGAGGGTATATTTTATGAGTATGCGGTTCTCATGCGAGATAAACACTTTCTCTTTTGTCAGCACAACACCTCCCACGCGGAATGTCATTACCGGAACATTCTCGCAATTGAACTCGCGGATGTATTTGTGACCGTTGGGACTGAAAACATTGTCACCATACTGATGTAGCCCAAGATTGAAGGAGGCTCCGTGCTGGATTACCGACTCATCGAGAGATGACAACAGCACATGCGCCTTGTCGTCCATCTCCGGAATCGGTATCACGAGAAGACCATGCTGCTTGCGCGTGTTGCAACCTACGATGGTCGTGCAGTGATAAGCCCCCGACTTATTGGTGCGTAGCATCTCTTTGGGAAGACTCTGCTCCAGATTGATCATCAGGTTCTTGTCAAACTTAAGATAGCTCATGACATAAATTGATTATGCGGGTTATAATTTTCACTCCAGTTATTTTACACTATAGTTATCATCGAAGCCGAGGAGGGTAATGCCAGGGTGATAAAAAAACAATATCGTATAAAAACATTTGTACCGTTATTCCACAAAGTTACTTCATACTTTCAACAATTGCAAGCAACGTTTGTATGTTTAATAATATAATTTCACAACGTACAACATTTTTTACACATTTCGCTTAATTTTCACCACCCACGCAATTCTTATTAAAAAAATCAGAGACACAGCGCGTAATGACGCGCTGTGTCTCTGATTTTTTTAAACCTTTGATCCCCGGGTCAGAAATATCCGGGAATTTGGAAGATGTCTTATCCGAGAACCGCCTTGTAGCAGTATTCATATACATACGGCACAAGTCCCGCAAATATAATACCTGCAACGCAGATCCACAATGCAAGCTTCTCACCGATTGCGCTCTTGAAGCTTTCGACTTTAGCCTCGCCGGGCTTTATCCAGATTGCCTTGACAACCAACAGATAATAATAAAGCGAGATGATTGTGTTGATCAACGCTATCAGGACGAGCATATAAAGAGCCATTGAGCCGGTAGACGTTACTGCGGTGAAGATAAGTATCTTGCTGAAGAATCCTGCGAAAGGAGGAATACCGGCAAGTGAGAACATTGCCAGTGTCATCGCGAACGAAAGCCAGGGGTTCGTTTTGTGCAGACCGTCATAATCATCCATTGAAAGCTTGCCTGTGTTGTTCTCGATGCTTGAGATTACGGCAAACGCGCCAAGGTTGCTGACAATATACACAAGAATATAGAACATCATAGATGCAAGACCGATACCTCCCGCCATTACGCCGAGCATGATGTATCCAGCCTGAGAGATTGATGAGAACGCCATAAAGCGCTTCATGTTCTTCTGGCGGATCGCAAACAGGTTACCTACAGTTATTGTGACAATGATGACACCATACATCATCCATTCCCACATGTGTTCGAAAAGCTGACCGAACGCATGAACGAAAATAACGAAGAACGCGAAAGCTGCCGCACCTTTTGAAATTACCGAGAGATAACTGGTGATGGCTGTCGGCGCGCCCTGATAAACATCGGCTGTCCAGAGATGGAAGGGAACAAGCGAAAGCTTGAAACCGATACCTGCTATCATGAAGGCGATTGCCGCTATCAGAAGTCCGCTGTATTCTCCCGCAATCACATTGTTCCGAATATCATCGAAATAAAGTGAACCGCCTGAGAATGCATAGACAAACGACAGACCCATCAATAGAATCGCTGATGAGAACACTGCTGTCAGAATGTATTTTGCCGCTGCCTCATGGCTCTCGTAATGCTTCTTATTGAAAGCTACGAGTGCCGCGAGCGGAAGTGACGCCGACTCAAGTCCGATTATGAAGAGAAGGAAATGACGGGCGGAAATCATAAGATACATTCCGAAGAGCGTAACGAGCAGAAGTTCATAGAACTCACCCTTGCGGATTGCCACCTCGTCACTCTCCACCCACTTTGCAGACTGTAGGAAAACGATAAACACTCCGACATTCAGAATCGCTTTCATGGCTTTGCATGCTGTGTCGTTGACATACATGCCGCCGAACACCTCCATATCGCACGACGGTATGATCCATATGGCTACGGTTGCCAGACCGAACAGCACTGTCGTCAAGGGCGTGAGGATGCGCTTTGCGCCATCTCCCGAAAATGTATCGAAAAGAAACACTACCAGGAAAAGACCCAGAATTATTAGTTCGGGCAACATTGCCCCAAATTGTGAATAATCCATTTTTATTGTTGTGCTTTACTCTGTTTCTAAAAGTTTTGCATATTCACTTTGTCAAAGCGCGTTCTGAAGCGCATTGATTATCGGAGCAAAACTATGTTGGATTGTCTCGTTTATCCAGTTGGGGAAGAAACCTATTCCCGCCAGACACACTATGAGTGTCACGGTCGACAGTCGTTCCCACCAGCTGGCGTCAGTAAGCTTGAGATGATGCTCGTCGTGCACGGGACCGAGAACAAGCTTGCCGACTACCCTGAGGATATAGACTGCTGTTATGACGATCGACGTTGTGGCGGCGATTACGAAAATACGGTGGAACATGTCATCGTTTTCGAACGCACCGAAGAAAATCGTCATCTCGGCTACGAAACCGGACATACCCGGCAGACCGAGTGATGCGAAACCGGCGATCATATAGCAGACTCCCAGATATGGCATGATTTTCATAAGACCTCCCATCTCGCGTATGTCGCGTGTGTGTGTCCTTCCGTAAATCATACCGATAAGGGCAAAGAAAAGTGCTGTCATCAGACCGTGTGAAAGCATCTGAAGTATACCTCCGGTCATTGCAGTGGTGTTAAGCATAAGGATTGCGAAAAGCACCATACCGCAGTGTGACACTGACGAATATGCATTGATATATTTGAGGTCTGTCTGAACGCATGCGGAGAAAGCTCCATACACTACGCTGATACCCGTAAGGATGATGAAGATCCACGCAAGTTCCTGCGCTGCCTGGGGACAAAGGAATATGGCAATGCGGAAACAGCCGTAACCACCGAGTTTCATAAGCACGCCGGCATGAAGCATCGACACTGCAGTCGGCGCGCAGGCGTGACCATCGGGACTCCAGGTGTGGAAGGGGAACATAGCGCCAAGCACACCGAAACCTACGAATGTGAAACAGAAGAGGAGACGCTGCCAGCTCGGATCAATTGCCGAGTTATGTGAGATCTCAAGTATATTCCATGTAAGCTCGCCTCCTTCTGGCGCACTGTGCCAGAAAATACCGAGAAGACCGAGCATAAGGAATGCGGAGCCTCCCATGAGCATGAGCGTAAGCTTCATAGCCGAATATTCCTTGCGTCCCGTTCCCCACACTCCGATAAGGAGATACATCGGTATGAGAGCGACCTCATAGAACATGAACATCGTGAACATGTCGATAGAGATAAAGAAGCCGAACACACCGGTTGAAAGAAGACAGAACCAGAGGAAGAAGTTCATGGGCAGCGGGTCGATTTTCCAGGATGCGAATGTGCCTGCAAAAACGATTATTGCCGAAAGAAGAAGCATCAGTACGGAGATGCCGTCGACACCTACCGCAAGATGGATATTGAGCGGTGCATACCACATCCAGCTGCCAGTATAGAGCATCTCGGATGTGTCGCCGCCTGCGCGTAAGGCGAGGAAGTCCACGACAAGCCAGATTGCCATTGCCAGCAGCACTGTCGATCCTGCGACCATCACCGTGCGGATTGCCTTCATATTGCTATTGCCGCAACATGCCAATCCTGCCATCATGATGACCGGGACTATTACAAACCAGATTAAGATATTTCCAAACATGATTTAATTGATATTTGCAATGCGATATGAAGTTAATTATAATAAACAGATCCACGTGATGACCGCCAGAAGCACTGCGCCGAAGAAATACCAGAGCACGTAAGTCTGAACGCTTCCGTTCTGCATTCCTTTGATTCTGACAGAGAAGAACTGGGTCATCGCTGCGAGGGCATCCATAGTGCCGTCAATGATGTGACGGTCGAACCATGCTATAGCCTTGCAGATGCCGTTGAATATGATCTTATGGGTTACGAACATGTAGATCTCATCCCAATAGAAACGGCGGTTGGCAGCAGTCCAGAGTCCGGGAAGAGCCGCTTTCATGCGTGCGGGTTTGTCATTCTTCTTCAGATACAGCCAGCCTGCGAATGCAATTGCTATCAGAGCCACAACGATACTTGTGACAGCAACCTGCATTTCAATGTGAATATGATATGGCTCGCGGTTCCATGTAACAAACTCGCCGAAAGGAATAAAACCTGAGAATATGCTTACAATAGCGAGGAATATCAACGGAAGTGACATCTGCCATGGAGCATCATGAGGACGATGTTCCTTGTAATGGGGATTCTCCTCCCACCAGAACACGCGGAAATACATGCGGAACATGTAGAATGCGGTCAGACCGGCAACCATTGTCATCCATGCTCCCCATATCCAGTTGTTGGCATACATTGCCGACAACATCTCGTCTTTCGACCAGAATCCGGAGAGCGGGAAAATACCTGCGATAGCAAGACATCCGATGAGGAATGTCCAGTGAGTGATCGGCATATATTTGCGCATGCCGCCCATCTCGGTGTAATTGTTCGAATGCACGGCATGTATGAGGGCACCGGCTCCGAGGAAGAGAAGAGCCTTGAACATCGCATGAGTGAAGAGATGGAACATAGATGCCATGTAGCCGAGACCGTCATGGAGCTCAGGTCTTGCGACACCGAGTGAAACCATCATGAATGCGATCTGAGATATTGTGGAGAACGCGAGAATACGCTTGATGTCAATCTGGCAACATGCAACGACCGCCGCGTAGAATGCTGTTATCGCACCTACTACAGTGATGAATGTCAACGAGTCGGGAACGATAAGATAAAGCGGGAAGAAACGCGCCACAAGATAAACACCCGCCACAACCATGGTCGCTGCGTGAATAAGCGCAGACACAGGTGTCGGACCTTCCATTGCATCGGGAAGCCAGATATGCAAAGGCATCATTGCCGACTTACCCATACCTCCCACGAAAATGAGAATCATCGCCCAGGTAAGCACTGAACCGCCGAGGAATGTAGCACCTATGGTTGAAGCGAGCACATTCGAGGACTCTGAATTGAGCATGAGGAAGTTGAACGCAGATGCGCCGCCAAGAGGTCCGTCTGCCGGAGTCTGGGCAACAAAATATGAAAGAACCAGTATGCCGATCAACATGAAGAGGTCGGCAAAACGGGTAACGATAAACGCTTTCTTCGATGCCGAGACAGCTGACGGAAGTTTGTAGAAGAATCCTATGAGAAGGTAGGAAGACACACCCACAAGCTCCCAGAAAATGTACATCTGGAAAATGTTGGTTGCGACTACAAGTCCGAGCATGGAGAATGTGAAGAGCGAAAGGAAAGCGTAATAACGCTGGAATCCCGGCTCATGCTCCATATATCCCCAGCTGTAGAGGTGAACCATAAACGAAATTGTGGTGATGACAATGAGCATCATGGCACTGATAGGATCCAGAAGGAAACCTATATTTACAACCATGCGTTCTGTAAACGCAAGCCATGTCACATCAAAAAGCTGAACCTGCTGGCGGATACCATCGGCTATAAATTCAGGATTTCCGCTGAAGAAATACGTGAACGCCACAGTATAAGCCATTGCAAGCAACGCGCCGTTGCCGCAGATACCTAAAACACCTGCAAGCTTGCGCGACATCTTGACACCGCCTATTCCCAAGATAAGGAACATTGTGAACGGCAGAGCCAGAATCAAAATTGGAAGTGTAATGTCCATATCTTAGTATTTCATTTTTTTAACACTGTTGATATCCGTGTTACCCACGGCACGATAGATATTCACGATAATCGCGATGGCGATGGCTGTTTCAGCTGCAGCAATGGCGATGGCGAAGAGAGTGAAAACCATTCCTTCCATGGAACCCGGGAAAAGAAAACGGTTGAAAACCACAAAATTCAAATCAGCCGAATTGAGCATCAGCTCCAATGAAATCAGCAGCGCGATCATATTCTTGCGGGTCACGAACCCGTAGACGCCGGCGGCAAACATAATGACGCTCGGCACAAGATACCATAACATGCTTAAATCCATATCTGTCTATCTTTTACGGGCAACTACAACGCCGCCGATGATACATGCAAGTAATAAAACACTGACAGCCTCAAATGGCAGGAGATACTGGAATCGGGATGTACCTGTGAAAGCTACGCCGATGTCATGCATCGTAATCCGGTTTCCCGAGTTTATCGCCTCGATAAGCGACACTCCGTTGAGTAGAGGCATGTAGAAGAGAGCAAGCAGCAGAAGAACACATCCGGCTACGGAGATAGATATTCCGAGTGCACGGCGATGTGACTCAAGAGGGGCAGACATGTCGCCCGGTTTGCGGGTCAGAAGAATCGCAAACACGAACAGCACCATTATACCCCCCGCGTAGACTGCGATCTGCACGGCACCGAGAAACTCGTAGCCGAGCTGGAAATATATCACCGATGTGCTGATTAGCACAAACAGCAGATACGTGGCAGCACGGAGTATTCTGCGCGACGTGACAGCCATAACCGAAAATACGGTCATGCATATGGCCACCACGAAATACAAAATTATATTTGCTACTGAATCCATTTATTGTGAAATTTTTAATTCTATGGTTATTGTCGTTGTCCGGCTGCTATTTCTCAGCTGCGGGTGCATCTGCCGTTGCAGGCGCCGGTTTTGGTGCGGGTACCGGATCCGCCGGCTCCGGACGATAGTTCAGCTGTTTGACAAGAGCGTCGCGTGTGAATACAGCCTGCTCGAAATCATTGGAAAATTCCAATGCGTCCTGAGGACATGTGGTGACACAGAGCATGCAGAATGTGCAACTGCCCAAATCATACGTATACTTATCGAGTTTACGCTTCTTCTTGCCATCGGGAAGCTCTACCATCTTTGTGGTCAGACTGATTGTTCCGTTAGGACAATTCATCTGGCAGATTCCGCAGGCGATACAGCGGTGACGCCCCTCGGCATCATATTTCAAGGTAAGCTCAGCCCGGAAACGCTCTGAAATATGCAATGTCTTCCTGTTTTCCGGATACTGCTCCGTGATTTTGGGTGTCACAAATTCTTTGCCAGTAACTCCCATTCCCACAAGCAGACTCTTTACCCCCTGCCCCACTGACGAGAAATATTCTTTTATACTGCCCATGTAGCTTTTTAGGTTGGTTCTTTTTATGAGTTTAATTAATATCGTATTCTGAATCGGTTATCTTTCCACCTGACCTCCAAGAATGTCAAGAAGTTCGGTGGTGATGCTCTGCTGACGAAGCTTGTTGTATTCAAGCTGAAGTTCGTCAAAGAGTTTTTTTGCATTGTCGTTCGCGCTCTGCATCGCCATTACACGCGCTGCCTGCTCGGAGGCGCGGTTCTGAACGGTGATTTCCTGCATCGTCGACATCACAAACATAGGCAACACCTCATTGAAGATGCTGTTTGCATCAGGCTCGAAAATATAGAGTCTGTTGTCTTCTTCTCCTTCCGCACCGGATGTGAGCATCTTCTCGGTCACAGGGAAAAGCTGCTCTGTGGTCAGAGTCTGACGGCTCATGGATCGGAAATTCATATAGACAGTCTCCACTATATCAAGCTCGCCTGCAAGGAATGCGTCGCGGAGCTTTTTTGTAAACCCGGTCACGACTTCGCCCGGCATCTTTGAATCCACGCTTTCGAAAACCTTCACTTCCAAAAGATCGTCTTCAAGATGACGGACAGCCTTGGACATCTTCTTGCCTACGGGATACAACTCAACATGGAGTTCTCTGCCATATTCCTGCCTGAGACGATCAATCTCAATCAGAAGACCTTTGAAAATGTTGATGTTGTATGCACCGCACAGACCGTCGTCCGATCCATACACCACTATTCCGGCACGCTTCACATCTCTTGTCTCGATAAGAGGCGAATTGAAATTCTCTCCGGTCGACAATATATGTCCCATGATTGATTTTATCTGGTCTTTAAAGGGCTTCAGACGGCGCAGACTCTGCTCCTCCTTATGCACTTTCGCAGACGAGATCATCTTCATGGCGCCGGTGATCTTTTCACTTGACGCTACGGAACCGATGCGTATTTTTAATTCCTTAAGGGTTGCCATTAAATGATTGTTATAAGGTTAGAGGATTATTTTACCGCACTTAAAGAATCGGCAACCTCTTTCGCACATCTTGTGAGCTTTTCGGAGACCTCATCTGTAAGCTTGCCCTGACGAAGTTCGTCAAGCACCTCTTTCTGATATTTCATCTGAAGCATCTGGAGAAGCTGCTCCTGGAATATTCCCACTTTCTCGATAGGCACATTCTCAAGAAGCCCGTTTACACCACAGAAAATTACGGCAATCTCGTTCTCTACACGCCATGGATGATACTGAGGCTGTATAAGAAGCTGCTGGTTCTTACGACCAGTATCGATGACCTTGGCTGTAACAGGATCCACATCGCCGCCGAATTTTGTGAACGATTCAAGCTCGCGATACTGTGCCTGCGCAATCTTCAGTGTACCTGCCACTTTCTTCATCGCCTTGACCTGTGCGTTACCACCCACACGAGACACTGAAATACCCACGTTGATCGCCGGTCGGATACCCTGGTTGAACAACGCGGTCTCAAGGAATATCTGACCATCGGTGATTGAAATCACATTGGTAGGAATATATGCAGACACGTCACCTGCCTGAGTCTCGATGATAGGAAGTGCAGTAAGCGAGCCGCCACCTTTAACTATAGGCTTCATGACATCGGGCAGGTCATTCATGTTCTCCACCACTTTCTGGTCACCGATAATTTTTGCGGCGCGCTCAAGAAGACGTGAATGAAGATAGAAAATATCACCGGGATATGCCTCACGTCCGGACGGACGTTTGAGAATGAGGGAAATCTCGCGATATGCCACAGCCTGCTTCGAAAGGTCGTCATATACGATAAGCGCGTCTCTTCCTGAATCACGGAAGTACTCTCCGATTGCCACTCCTGCAAATGGAGCGTAATAACGCATGGAAGCAGAATCGGACGCATTGGCGGCAACGACCACTGTATAAGGCATCGCTCCATATTTGGTAAGCGTGTTGACAATCGCAGCAACCGTAGATGCTTTCTGACCGATTGCCACATATATGCAATACACCGGCTTGCCTGCCTCGTAATTCTCCTTCTGATTGATTATCGTATCAATGGCTATTGCCGTTTTACCGACCTGACGGTCACCGATAATAAGCTCACGCTGACCACGACCGATTGGAATCATTGAGTCGACTGCCTTGATACCGGTCTGCAAGGGCTGCACAACCGGCTGGCGGAAAATTACGCCCGGCGCCTTGCGCTCAAGTGGAAGCGGTATGAGTTTACCCTCGATAGGCCCCTTGCCGTCGATAGGCTCGCCGAGCATGTTGATGACGCGCCCGAGAAGCCCCTCGCCAACCTGAATAGACGCAATCTCTCCCGTGCGCCTGACAGACATGTTCTCGGTTATTGAATTCATTTTGTCGAGAAGCACGACTCCGACATTGCTTTCCTCAAGGTTGAGAGCAACGCCCTTCGCTCCGTTCTCGAACTCCACGAGCTCATTACTTCTCACATTCTCAAGTCCGTAGACATGCGCCACGCCGTCGCCGACACTCAGCACTGTGCCTACCTCTTCAAACTTGACTTTTGAATTGATGTTTTCAAGCTCTTGTTTTAAAACATCTGATATTTCGCTGGGATTGAGCATCTTATTAATTGCTTCTTAAGAGATTTTGACGTAATTGTGCAAGCTCGCCACTCACGGAGGCATCCATTCTTGTCGAATCCACATCTATCACGAAACCACCGATAAGATCGGGATTCACACGCGTAGAATATTCGAACTTCGTATCCTTGAATGATTTCTCCACTACCGCTCGCAATTTCTCCATTTCCTCTTCCGGAAGGGAGGAGGCTGTGGTGATCAACACCTGAGAGATATTGTTCTCCTTGCGGTAGATATCGCGGTATGCGAGCGCCATAAGATAGGCAAACTCCTCTCTTTTGTGGTCGAGGATAAGCTTCACAAACCGACGGTAGTCATCTCCGGGCTCCTTGCCCGCCGCCGACAATAGCACCTTCTCTTTGTCGGTCGAATCCACATAAGGATTAGACAGCACTTTTTCCAGCTCTGGATTTGACTGAAAAGATTCCACAACACGCTTCATCTCTTCATATACTTCGCTGGCTTTATTGCTTTCCATGGCAAACTTATACAATGCCTTGGCATAGCGGTGAGGTATGAGTCCGGAAACCATCTACTTTCAGTTTTTCTCTATTTCGTCCAATAATTTGTTGACAAGTTCTGTCTGTGCCTTATCGCTCTTCATCTGGTTCCTTACCATCTTCTCAGCGATATCTATCGAGAATCTGCCAACCTCGTTTCTAAATTGCAGCTCAGCTTCTTTGCGTGCCTGCTCGATTGCGGCTTTTGCAGCGTCCATCTCTTTCCGTGCGGCATCGGCAGCTTCATTCTTTGCCTGCTCGATGATCTCGGTCTTCATGCGCGCTGCATCGCGCAACATCTCCGCCTGACGCGCCTGAGCCTCGACAACATATTTCTTTGCCTCTTCGCGGGCGTTGTCAAGCTGCTCTTTGGCTTGCTTCGCGTCTTCCACGCCCTGGTCGATGGTGGCGGCACGTGAATCCATCATCTTGATGATTACTGGCCAACCCCATTTTGCCAACACAAGGAAAAGCAGGATGAACGCAATGAACATCCAGAATACCAAGCCAAAATCGGGCGTGAATAATTCCATTAGTGCCTATTTATTTAATGAACAATGCCAAAGCTGATACGATAACCGCGAATAGCGCAACACCCTCGATAAGAGCCGCGATTACGATCATACTGCTTCGGATATCACCTGCAGCCTCCGGCTGACGTGCAATAGCCTCCATTGCGGAAGAACCGATCTTACCGATACCGATACCGGCTGCGATTGCTGCCAATGCTGCGCCAAGAGCTGCGCCGAGTCCTGCGATAGGCTGCAGGGAAAGTTCTGCTAAAATAGTTGATAACATAATTCAGATTTTTTAAATTGTTATTTAATTAATTATATATTCAATTTTATTGTTTCGTATCTTTCAGGCATCAACCTCTTTTGCAAGATCAGCCAATGCCTTTTTCTCTTCAGCTATTTCCTGACGGTCACAACGCTCTTTCTGAGGATAAGTCTCATCCCCCTCGGCATTGTGTTCATGCTCCTTTACCACTGCCATAGATATGAACAGCGCTGACAGCAATGTAAACACATAAGCCTGAATGAAACTCACGAGCACATCAAGAAGAAGCATGAAAATCGAGAACAAAACTGAAATTACAGTCGCGCCGCCTGCAACACCCGCGCCAAAAGCCGCAAAGATAAATATCAGCAAGGTAAGCGTTATGACTATAATGTGACCACCCATCATATTGGCGAAGAGACGGACACAGAGCGCAGCCGGCTTGGTGAAAATGCCAAACACCTCTATCATCTGCATGATAGGAAGAGGAAACTTCAGGAACAATGGAACATCAGGCCAGAAAATCTCTTTCCAATAATGCTTCGTTCCAAAAATATTGGTTACGACGAACGTCATGAACGCAAGAACAAGCGTCACAGCAATGTTGCCAGTAAGGTTGGCTCCTCCTGGAAAAATCACAATAAGACCGACAAGATTCATCGTAAGGATGAAAAAGAAACAGGTCAGAAGATACGGCGCGAACCTCTTTGTGCTTTCACCAAGTGTGCTTTTGATCGTGTCATAATATACGAACGAGACAAGCATCTCGAAAAAACCCATACCTTTTCGCGGAGCTCTGAGTCCTTTGCGCCTGTAGTAACGCACAAGCCCCATGACCATTGCCGTAACAAGAATCGCCGCTATGAAAAGAGCCGCTACATTCTTGGTAATGGATATATCAAGAGGACGATACTCACGATAACCGTTTCCGTCAGGGATCAGCTCAACAACCTTGTCTTTGTGATCACCCTCCTTTGCAAGCGTGAAGCGGTATTCTTTTCCATCTTTCTTGATGATTTTGACAACCGGAACAAGATGCTTGGTCACTTTGCCTGTCTCCTTGTTCTCGGTAACATCTATTTCAGTCAGATCATCGGAAGAGAAACAGAACCATTTGCCATCCTCAGACTTTACAATTACCGGAAGGGGTATACGATAGACATGCGCAAAGGGGACTTCCCAGCCATATCCGTCGCCAAGATGCTCAAAGATAATTTCCTTGACATCAAGCTCGCCCCCATCGTCATGACCTGACGCTGACATGGCAAACGGGAAAGCCGCAACCAAGGCAAGCAGAAGCGCAAATGTGGATATTCGTTTCGACATACCCTCTTTTATTGAAATTAATAGACGCATACAGAAACCACATTATTATTGACATCGGCGATACCACCCTCTATGCCCAGCGACTTTTCGTTCCCGTCGGGAGTCGTATACTTTACATTTCCCTTGACGAGCACGGAAATCAGGGGAGCATGGTTCTTTAAAACCGTGAAAGATCCCATCATTCCCGGCAATGTAACCGAGACTGCATCTCCCTTGAACGTTACTTCATGAGCTGATATGATTTCGAGTGTCATCTATTCTTTGTTTATATTATTGTTAATACAGGAAGCGAGGAGTCTGTTATTTTACATCCTCCATCATCTTCTTACCTTTGGCGATCGCCTCATCGATTGTGCCGACATTGAGGAATGCCTGCTCCGGAAGATTGTCAAGCTCTCCGGAAAGAATCATCTTGAAACCGCGGATAGTCTCTGACAACGGAACCATCACACCCGGAAGTCCGGTGAACTGCTCCGCAACGAAGAAGGGCTGTGAGAGGAAACGCTGCGCACGACGGGCACGGGCGACTACAAGCTTGTCCTCATCGCTAAGCTCGTCAACACCGAGAATAGCGATAATATCCTGAAGCTCGTTGTATTTCTGCAGAAGCTGCTTTACAGCCTGAGCCACATTATAATGCTCTTCGCCGATGATATTCGGGTCGAGGATACGCGATGTGGAGTCAAGCGGATCCACAGCAGGATAGATACCAAGCTCCGCAATCTTACGGTTCAACACGGTTGTCGCGTCAAGGAAGCTGAACGTTGTGGCAGGAGCCGGGTCTGTCAAGTCATCGGCAGGCACATAAATCGCCTGTACTGAAGTGATGCTGCCCTGTTTGGTTGAGGTGATTCGTTCCTGCAGAGCACCCATCTCAGAAGAAAGAGTCGGCTGGTAACCTACAGCAGATGGCATACGTCCGAGAAGCGCCGACACCTCGGAACCAGCCTGTGTGAAACGGAAAATGTTGTCGATAAAGAGAAGCACCTCTTTGCCTCCACCATCATTGTCGCGGAATTGCTCCGCAACTGTCAGACCAGACAGTGCGACACGCAGACGCGCACCCGGAGGTTCGTTCATCTGTCCGAACACCAAGGTACACTGGGAATCTTTCAGTGCGTTTTCATCTACATCCTTGAGATTCCACTCCCCTTTCTCCATTCCTTCCTCAAACTTCTTGCCATATTTGATGACACCGCTCTCGATCATCTCACGGAGAAGATCGTTACCTTCACGCGTACGCTCTCCCACACCTGTGAAGACCGAGAAACCGTCATGTCCCTTTGCAATATTGTTGATGAGCTCCTGGATAAGCACAGTCTTGCCTACGCCGGCACCACCGAACAAACCGATCTTACCACCCTTTGAGTAAGGCTCGAGAAGGTCAATCACCTTGATACCGGTGAACAGAATCTCCTGCGAGATGGCAAGATCGTCAAATGCCGGTGCTGGCTGATGTATAGGACGCAGGTTATCGCGGTTCAAATCTCCGAGCATGTCAATCGAGTCTCCGATCACATTCAGAAGACGTCCCTTGACCTGGTTACCTGTAGGCACGGCTATCGGACGGTCAAGGTTCATAACCTTGACACCACGGCGCACGCCATCAGTACTCTCCATGGCTACACATCTTACGATGTTTTCACCGATATGCTGCTCAACCTCGAGAATAAGTTCCTCGCCATTGTCGCGCTCCACCTTCAAGGCAGTATAAATCGGAGGAATGTTTTCTTTTCCACCTTCGAACGAGACGTCTATCACAGGTCCGATAACCTGGGTCACTGTGCCGTAATTTGCGCTCATATAATTTTCTTGTTGATTATTCGGACAATCGATAAAATAAGACTTGCCGACTGACCGGTTTCTTGTTTTTTAATTCAAATTAAAAATGCCACCCTAATGCTACAAACACCGCCATGAGGATAAGGTTCACAAGCGAGAACGGCATCAGATATTTCCACTCGAATGCGAGCATCTGGTCGATACGCACACGGGGGAAGGTCCATTTGAACCAGATTATGACAAACGAGATGAAGAATGCCTTGGCAAGGAACCATACCACTGAAGGAATGAAATCCATGACATGGTTGAATGCTTCCCAGCCCGGAATATGCAACGGCATCCAGCCGCCAAGGAACATCAGTGTCGCGATTCCGGAAACTATGAAGAGGTTGAGATACTCTGCAAGGTAGAAGAAACCGAAATGTATACCTGAATATTCGGTATGATAACCTGCTGTAAGCTCATGCTCCGCCTCAGGAAGGTCGAACGGCCCACGGTTGGTCTCGGCAGTCGCCGCTATAACATAAATGATAAACGCTATTATTGCAGGAATATGACCCCTGAAAAGGAACCAGGCACTTTCCTGCTCTGCGACAAGCTCGGATATATTCATAGTGCCGGCAAACACGCAGATTGTCATCAGAGAGATTCCGAGAGAAAGCTCATAACTGATCATCTGTGCGCCGCTTCGCATTGCTCCGATGAGTGTATACTTGTTATTGGATGCCCAGCCGGCAAGCAGAATGCCAAGCACACCTACTGAAGAAACTGCAAGTATAAAGAATATACCGATGTTCCAGTCAATTATCTGAAGACCGTTACCCCACGGAAGACATGCGAGCATAGTAACCGACGATGTGATTACAATGTAAGGAGCCAGCTTGAATAGAAAGCGGTCTGTGCCTTTAAGACAGATGAGCTCTTTGATAAGAATCTTGAACATATCGGCGAATACCTGAAGAAGACCCCATTTACCCACACGCATAGGTCCGAGACGACACTGGAACCAGGCACAAAGCTTACGCTCGTAAAGAATATAGAAGAGTGCCAGCACCGTGTAGGTGGCAAGCACAAGAACTGCTATGATCACACATTCGATCAATACAGCCGCCCAGTCCGGCATACCGGTGCCGAGCAAAAGGCTGTTGAATGCAGATGTCCATTTTCCGAAATCAAACATATTGATTATTCTCTTATTGGATTATACGCTTATTGTATTGTCAATTATTATCACTGTATTGCTTGACGCAGACATCTGCCTTAACGGTCGATATCGGGAATCACAAAGTCAAGAGCCGCACCGATTGTGATAAGGTCGGCAATCATATATCCCGAACATGTCAGATCCATCACACCGACAAGGTTGAAACACGGGCTCTGGAAATGCACGCGATAAGGGGTCTTCTCACCGGTTGACTCGATGTATACACCAAATGTTCCGCGGCTTGCCTCGACCTGCTGATACCAGCGTCCGGCGGGAAGTTTGACAATCTTCGGAACCTGAGCGCGGATTTCACCCTCGGGAATACGGTCAACAAGCTGTTCGAGTATGCGGCAACTTTGCTCTATCTCTTTCATACGCACCATATAACGCGAGTATGAATCACATCCGTCAAGAAGGATTTCGTCAAATTCAACCTCGTTGTATGCTGCATAAGGATGTTTCTTGCGGCAATCGCAACTCCAGTTGGAGCCGCGTCCGCTCGGACCGGTTATCGCATAATTCACGGCATCCTCTTTGCTGAGCATACCCACGCCTTTAAGACGGTTCTTTGCAATAAGATTACCGGAGAAAACCTTGTGATATTCCTTGAGACGCTCCGGCATGATTTCAATCAGATGTTTAACATCTTTCACAAAATCGGGATGGAGGTCAGCTATCACACCGCCGATGACATTATAATTCATCGACATGCGTGCGCCACATGTCTTCTCAAATATATCAAGCACCATCTCGCGCTCGCGGAATCCATAGAAGAATGCCGTAGTAGCGCCAAGATCCATTGCCGTACATCCGAACGATAAAAGATGGGAGCTTATACGCATCAGCTCATCCATCATTGTCCGGATAACCTGCGCGCGCTTCGGTATCTCAAGACCGAGAGCCTTCTCAATACACATGCAGAGACAATGTCTGTTCTGATGTGCAGACATATAGTCCATACGGTCTGTGAAATGAAGAATCTGCGGGTAAGTCATTCCCTCGGTCAGCTTCTCTATACCGCGATGAATATAACCGGACACCACATCAACCTTCTTTACAATCTCACCGTCAAGAGAGGCGCGGAAACGCATCACTCCGTGAGTCGACGGATGCTGCGGACCGATGTTCACCACATACTCATCCTTCTCGAACACCTTGCGGGGTTCCTCCACGATCTTGCCTTCGGCATTCTCCACAAAAACACGCGAATCGTCTTCATTAACCTCATCTTCAAGACGGATGGGATTCAATTCGGGATTCGCGTCATAGTCTTTGCGCAACGGATGTCCAACCCAGTCATTGCGCAGGAAGAACCGGCGCATATCGGGATGGTTCACAAATTTGATACCGAACATATCGTAAACCTCTCGTTCCTGGAAATTGGCAACTTTCCAGAGGTCACTGACACTGTGAATATATGCGTCATCACGGCTCTCCGCCTCTACCTTAACAGCCAGCATACCCCAGTTGCGGGAGGTAGACGTAAAATAATAAACGACTCCGATTGTTTCTTTCCAATCCATACCGACTACGGCCGAAAGAACATCGAAATCAAGATCTTTATTTTCCTTGAGGCTTTTCGCCAACGGATACCATTTCTTTTCGGGAACACTTACCAGAAGGCACTCCCCCTCTTCAAAGGTTGCTTCAGGACAAATCTTACCGATAATCTCTTTTATATCGCTCATGGTCAAAGTCTATTCGTATCGATATTTAGTTAACCGATTTCACCCCTCTCCTCAGGATGCTCGGCGAAAAACTCCTCTATTTTCTCTTTGCGGTTGGCTCCTCCGAAGAACTTCTGCACCTTTATCTTACGCTGAAGCTGCATCAGCCCGTAGAACATCGCTTCCGGGCGCGGAGGGCATCCGGGAATATACACATCAACCGGAAGAATCTGATCCACACCCGGAACCACGCAATATGAATTCTTGAAAGGACCTCCCGACACGGCACATCCGCCGCAGGCAATAACATATTTCGGCTCTGCAAGCTGCTCGTAGAGACGACGCATGACCGGAGCCATACGATGAACAATCGTGCCCTGCACCATTACATAATCCGCCTGACGCGGAGAGTTGCGGGCAACCTCGAATCCGAAACGCGCCATATCATAACGTGCCGCGCCAAGACTCATGAATTCTATTGCGCAGCAGCTTGTTCCGAAACAAAGCGGCCAAAGTGAATTGGAGATACCCCAGTTGATGAGTTCATCCATTTTACCGACCACCACATTGGCACCGGTTGCGTTGAGTTCGTCTACAAGTTTGTCGATATACTCGTTGTCCTTGAAGTCCTCACGCTTCATGCTTTTAATCTTGTCTATTCCCATTTCAAAGCTCCTTTCTTCCAGGCATAGGCCAGACCCATAATCAGCACAAACATGAAAATTGCAATGCAGAGGAGTCCCTGAACTCCAAGACCACGCATCACTACCGACCACGGCCACAGGAACACGGTCTCGACATCAAAGATTAAGAACAGGATTGCAAAAATGTAATATCCCGCCTTGAATTGAATCATGGATTCGCCTCTTGTGGGGATACCACACTCATAAGGTTCTGATTTTCTTACTGAAAAAGATCTCGGAGAAATCAGTTTGGCGATAAGGAGCGCTGCAAAAACGAGTCCGATACCCGTTAGAACCGCCGTTACCGACAGCGCGCCATTGCCTATCTCCAGCAATAGATTCATATCTGCTTATTGTTTAATGTTTTAATCTAAAATCCGGTTTACCTCTTCATGGCTCACCCTTTTGAGGGAGCCGAACTTATCGGCAAAGATACGAATTTTTAATCAATCGGGCAAACCGTTTTGCGCAATTCCTTAAAATTTGTGAAATTTTCACACTCGGGCAATAAAAAAATGCGTCTCCGCATGGAAACGCATCTTTTTGTAAACATTTACTATGTTTTTTAAAGCTTAATCCTCGTTGGAAGCGACTTTAAGAATATAGCTTCCGCTAAAATGCCCGCTGTAGGAACCGGCTACTTTGTAACGCATGGTGGCAGTGGTAAGATCACCGGTCATGTCGCATTGGAAGCTGTCGAATGTGTATTTTGAATTCGGTGTGGCAACGCCACCTTCGTATACACTGGGAACAACATTTGAGCCGCTTACGTAAATGCCGGCACTGCTGAAACCAAGATCAAGATTGCTGAGCACTATATTGCTGATTGTCTGGGGCATTTCCTCTGCAAGCTTCACATCATAAAGAATCACGGTCGCTTTCTTTTCTTTTAGATTCATCACAATGCGATATTGCACATCTTTATTGGTGAAGGTCTTCAGTGAGCCGTCCGATGCCGGATAGGATGTTGTGGTGGTTCCTCGGAAGGTCATGTCGGGCCAGAATGTACGAACCAGATAATTCTGTCCCAAGTTGAAATTCATTACAGCATAACGCAGGTAAGTGGGATATGAGAACTCAGGAAGACCCTGGATTTCCTTAGGGAAATACGCAAGCTGCGTAAGATCGCACTTGAAGTTTATCAGATCTTCTTTGTTAGATGCAGTTCCTGCCTTCATCGATTCCATTTTAATCACTTCACGGTAACTTTCCTCGAATGTATATGTACCGATAGCGCAAGTGAGGTTATTGGTAACGAATGTGACTTTATTGTCTGTTGACAGAGGCAGCTCTCCCCCTACAGTGGCTGTTCCAGTCATCATGTCTAAGTTGAACTTATACAAAGTCCCGGCAACAACGGGGTCTCCGCCATCGACAAGATTTGTAATCATACTGTAGGTTGTCACTGGAATGGACATTGTTGAAACGCTGTTGTTGTCACTGCATGATGCGAGCGAGACCAATGCGGCACCAGCCGCTGCAAAGATTAATTTTTTCATTCTTATTTTCACTTAATTACTATTCAGTATTATATTGTTTGTGTTTATTCGGATTCGCGCAATTATCATAATAACGCCATATGGTAAAGCTTATTATGTCAGTTAATGTTAAATCTGAGTGTCGCGCCTATCTGCCACGGTTTACCGCGTTGCACGAATTCGTTGCCCATAGACATGAAATAAAACGTATGATATCGGGTTCCGGTAAGGTTCTTGCCCCACAACTGGATTCCGATATTTTTAAATTCCGCCGAAACTGATGCTCCGAGCTGAACATAAAAATCCTGCCATCTGGTATTGTCCTCATTCCAGTAGATTTTTCCGGTACCCTTCATATTCACGTCAAAAGTCCAGTGTTCTATTACACCTGTTCTCGGACTGCATGTAAATACAGACTGTAGAAAAAGTGTGTTGCGTGGCACGTATGGAATCACCTTACCTCTATAGTCATGAAGTCCGTCGTTAAATTCACGGAACCTCGCGTCCGTATATCCGTATGCGGCGTTAAGCAGCAGACCGTCAACCGGAATATATTTGACAGAAATCTCTCCCCCCGCGCTCCTTGTCTTTCCCGCATTGGTCATAATCCTGCCTGTTGTCGTACCCTCAGGAAACATGGTGAGCTGCTGGTCGCGGCAATCTATATAAAACAGAGACATTTCAGCCTGCACTTTACCCTCTGCAAACGAAAGGTGCGTGCCGATCTCGTAATTCCAGCTGTATTCGGGTTTATAACCCACAACCGAATTAACATCATATTGCTTCCCGATTCCCATGATATGCATGAGTCTCTGTTGAAGGACCTCACTGAACATCTGGGTATTGAAACCGCCGGACTTGTATCCCTTGGTAACTGTGGCATAGACATTTCCAAGATCCGACGGAAGATCATAAAGCACACTGGCTTTTGGCATCCATGTAAAATAGCGTCTGTGAAAATCTCCCGTGTCATCTATTTTTATGTCTACATGGTCATAACTGTGAAACACTCCTGACGGCTGACGCGAAAGTATCTGATAGCCGGTGTCACAATGACTGTAATACTTAAGTTGTGCCTGCTCATAATCCAGCCGGACTCCTCCCGCAAAATGCCATCTGCCTGCATCGTATTTGGATTCATGATAAAGTGCGATCCCGAAAGTGGGAATAGTGAAATCACTGTTAAGAGGAAACTCCCGTGAATCCCACACTATCGGATAATCAGGATTCGCATTGTTGCGATGGGTTTCTATAAGCGATTTTATACCTGTATCCTTGAATGTTACAGGAGCGTTCATGTCAAGATGTTTGAAAAAACCGAAGAAACCTGCGAGCCATTTATATTTTCCTTCGTTCCTTGTTCCTTTGACTACCACATCCTCTGTCAATGCTGTCTCTCTCTGTTTCTGCGTGAGAGTGAAATAAGACAGAGGGAGAAAATCCTGATCAAGTGTCATATTGTCGTCAATATGCTGCAGCGTTGTAATTGACACAAGACTCCATCCATCACCGCGATATGTCAGGCTGAGACCGTCATTCACCGTAAAACGGCGATAAAAACAAGTATCGTTATAATTGATCTCTCCGGTTTCGATATATTCATAAGGATAACCTCCCTGCCTCAGCAATGACCCGGCGAGCACATTCTGAAGATACACCCTGTCTGATATACGCCAGTTAGTTTTCCATCTTACTCCTCCAGCAAGTTCGCGGTCAAGAAGTTTTCCATCGTTTTTGTTGCGGAAGAATCCGCCGAGATATGAGAAATTGCCGCTTACGGATGTAGCAAAACCGGGAGTGAACTTATGATACCACCCTACTGAAGCCCGGTAGTCGTTACCTCTTCCGCCTTCCGCCATTATCCGCCATCCCTGCCATCTCATCGGCGACAATGTCTGGACATTTATAAGTCCTCCCATGGTATTTCTTCCATAGAGCGTCGATTGCGGTCCGCGGAGCATCTCTACCGACTCAATGTCGGCTATGTCAAAATCGTAAGCGTTTTTATTCAGATAAGGGACATTGTCAACATTGAGACCCACTGCCGGATGATCCATTCTCGCTCCGAGACCCCTGACATAAATAGAGGATGTTATCCTTGATCCGTAATCCGGAATATAAAGATTGGGAACGACATCGGAAATCCCTTTCAGCGAGACTGTATTCAATTCTTCAAGCGCGGCTCTGCCGATCACTGTCGCTGACACTGCATCCTCTCTTATGCGTGCATCCTGTTTCAGTGCCACAACATTAAGTTCCGAGAGTTGCAAACCCGCTGAATCCGGCTGCAAAGGCACCGCAGACTGCCCGACTGCCGTAATCGCAGCCGAGAACAAGACATATATAATAGGTAACTTCGCGGAAATCGCCATATATTGGGAAATTTGCCGCAAAGTTACCGAATATTACGCTTTATTCAAATCCCCATTTTTGAGGATATTCTCTAACACTTGCCTCGCCACCAGTGTATGGCGTGTCTTTTAAGAAACTGTTTAGACTGCGTTCCTTAAAGCGAATCAAAATCTGTCGGGTTTATCCAAGTCGCGGGAACTTCCTCTCCGGCACGGGTGCGGTTCCAATACATCCTTGACTTACACATGTTGGGATATTTATCAAAAATATCACCCCTCCCATACATGCGCGGATCTCCCTGCGATTTCAGTCTTTCCGTCATCTCTTTTTCAAGTGTCTTCTCAAGTACGCCATATTCCGCCACACCATGGAGATTGTTCATGCACAAAGGATCGTGTACTATATCATACAGTTCCGCATCACCTCTTTTACCCATTGACAGTTCCCTGATCATCCGGTCTGCCTACGTCATGCCTCTCTTTACCCATCAACAGACAAGATCTTTTCTTACGAAAGCAAGCCTCTCGATTTATTTTCATCACGAAACAGCCTCACAGACTCTATAAAACCGCTACGGCTTGTCTCCCGACAAGCCGCAGCTAAACCTTAAAAAATCTAATCCTATGAAAAAACTTCATCAAACATATTGCCTTTACAATATTTTGATGTCGCAAAACTAACATATATTTTTCATTTCACCAAATTTTGTGCAAACGATTTAATAGCTTGTTTAAAAATTAAAGGGAATCCAGGGTCGTGGACCTGGAGCAGGGCTCTTCTTGAGGTGCGGGAGCATAGTTCCTATGTTTGCGAATGCAAACATAGGAACTATGCGACTGATGAGACTTGGTGAAATTCACCGGAAAGACACTTCATGTGTATGAAAAGAATTAATTCCGGAAAATCTTACATCAATAGTTCGTTAAAAAATATTGGCAAAATAACATTATTCTGATTTTCCACAAAATTAGCTGTGGTTTTGGAACGAAATCCAAATTTTCAGCTAATTTTGTGGATTGTTATATACTCTAATATGAAAGCTGCATTTTCTATATTGACCGCATGTCTCATTATGGCATCCGCACAGGCGGCAAATGCCGAAGATATCACAATCGGCGACAAAACATATAATATTGAAAAACTGATAGAGCGTAAAATCGGACCAGGCACAGTTTACACACGGTTAAGACTGCCCGACTACCCTCTAAACGTGAATCTTGTTACGGTTGACCTGACAGTTCTTGTTGACAAACAGCCTGCTCATGTAGAATATTACAACATATCAGGAGTGAAATGCAGAAAACCTGACACTCCCGGTATATATATCCGGCATGAAGGCAACAAAACCGATAAAATTATCGTAAACTAATCAACAATATTTAATCAATCATGAAAAAGTTACTTCTGCTGCTCGCCATAGCAGCCTTCTGTATGCCGACATGGAGTGCAGACACTAAAAACCTTAAGTATGTTGACGGAACAACGTTGACGATTATCAACAAACCGCAACACGATGGCAACCGTCTGCGCAGGATCAATACCGACAAATATCCTGATCTGACTTCGCGAGTGCGGCATTATCTGAACATGCCGACAGGAATGGCACTGCGTTTCCGCACCAACAGTCCGGTCATACGCGCCAAGTGGACAACTCTCGACACACTGAGGCATACCAATATGGCTTCAATATCAGAGAAGGGACTTGACTTGTATATCAAACAAGACGGAAAATGGTTATGGGCAGGTTTCGGCAATCCTAAGTTTGAGGGGACAAAACATGCGTCAACCATGATCAACGATATGGACACAACCATGAAGGAATGCATGCTTTATCTCCCTACGTTCATGCAGGTCAATTCCATTGAGATCGGGGTAGCTCCCGACTCACGAATCGAATCATGCGGAGATATAAAACGCGCTCCGGTGGTTGCCATGGGTTCAAGCTATACACATGGCTCGGGCACTTCCCGTGCCGGAATGGCATGGCCCGCCCAACTCTCCCGCATGTTGGGAGTGGACATCGCCAACTACGGCACAAGCGGACAGCAGAAGATGGAACAGTTTTTTGCTGACATTATTTGTGACACAGATGCCGACATGTTCATATTCGACTGCTTCTCCAATCCATCACCCAAGGAGATTCACGAACGTTTCGCACCTTTTGTGAAAAAAATACGCTCCAAACACCCTACCACTCCTCTCGTTTTTCTTGAGACCGTAGATCGTGAGTGGAAAAATTTTGACCTGAAGAAACGGAAGTTTGAGAATGACAAAGAGCAGGCAGCTCGCGAAGAGATCGCCAAAGTCATTGCCAATGACCCCAATATCTACTTTTTTGAACCCGGACTATATACAGGCACGGATCATGAAACAAGTGTCGACGGCACTCATCCGGGCGATATGGGTTACCAGCGTGCCGCAATAAACATAGCTGAAAAAATCAACGCAACCCCAGCCCTGAAGAAAATAATCGATGCTGCAAAAGCAAAAGACTGCTGCAAGTCACCCGGCAAATGCCCGGCATCTAAGAAATAATTCACGCAAGCCTACAGTTAAGTCCCAATTACTTACTGTATTAATTTACACGATCAGCCCTTGAGATCCTTAAATCAGATTCTCAGGGGCTGATCATATCATATAACAAATTTAGCAAGATTTAGTCAATTTCCCAATTTTTTGTATCTTTGCGGCAGAATGTCAACTTTCAAGATTCATACTCTCGGATGCGGCTCGGCAAAGCCGACACTGCGCCATCAGCCTTCATCTACTGTCATCGACCATCGCGGCAACCTTTTCATGGTTGACTGCGGTGAGGGTGCGCAGCAGGCGTTTCAGCGACACCGTCTTAAATTCTCACGCCTCGGTCATATTTTCCTCACACACCTCCACGGCGATCATGTACTCGGTCTTCCGGGACTGATTTCCTCTCTCGGACTGGGTGGAGCAGGAGGGAAAATGGTTATACACACATTCGCCGACGGGAAAAGAATACTTAACAGAATCTTCGATTTCTTCGCCGGAGACCTCCCTTTCGAGGTGGAGTTCAATGTAATAAGGGCGGAAGAGGCGGTCATACTCGATACCCCTTCGCTTACAGTGCGCACAATCCCTCTTGACCATAGGGTTCCTGCCGTCGGATTCGTATTTGAGGAGAAACCGGGATTGAGACATATAAAACGAGACATGATAGATTTCCATCAGGTACCGTTCTCAATGATCAACCGCATAAAGGGGGGTGAGGACTTTGTCAAGCCTGACGGAACGGTTATCCCCAATGTGATGCTCACCACTCCACCGACTCCTCCGCTGTCTTACGCACATATCAGCGATACTGCATACATGCCTGAAATAGCTGAGAAAATCGGACCGGTAAACCTCCTCTTTCACGAAACCACTTACCTCGACAGTCATTCGGCAGAAGCCGCGCAACGCGGACATTCAACAGCCCGTCAGGCGGCCATGGTAGCACGCGACGCGGGTGCGGGCGCACTCCTTACCGGACATTATTCCTCCCGTTATAAAAACGACGAGGACTTCCGTAAGGAAGCCCTCGACATTTTTCCTAATGTGATTCTTAACCGGGAAGGACTGGTGACTCCCCTTGACTGAGGCAAGGGAGTGGCATTTATCTGACAACAATCTCCATTCCGCGTGAATGCGCCGCGATCGACGGTGCATATTGCGACTGTGCCGATGCTATTCCGAGAGAATACACTCCCTCTCGGTCAACATAACACTCATAGCTGATTACGTGCGTGCCCTTGCCGAGGAACGGAATAAACAGATTGGTGGAGTCATCCCGCACTTCCCTGTACATCCACACTCCGTCGCTACGGGTATAGCCTGAAATCTGCTCCGCAGGTTCAAGACATGCAGAACGCGCATCCATCACTGCAACATACTCAAGATCACGGTCACTTGTCAGCGTAAGGGTCACGCGCACTTTGTCTCCGACTTTAAGTGCACCGGACAGGGCGGATGTGCCGTCAGCGTCATTGGTGATGACATACACATTCTTTTCTACAGTCAGTTCGGCATTTCCTGAACTCTTCACCTCTTTTATCGGGGCGACGTACTGTGAGATCAGCGCACCCCATGCGGGACCGGAACCTGAGCGTCTCACGTTCAGTTTCCCCTTGCCGCCGGCATTCACGCTGACAGTAACATTTCCGGTCAACGCTGCAAACCTGTCAATACCGACCTTTTCTCCATCTATCGTTATCTCTGCCGGTGACGAAGGCTCGGTCCATTTAGTTCCCGAAGTCAGGATAGCATGGATAACCTCCGCTGTCTGACGGTCATCTCCCCAGTTCTCCGCCTGTTTTGTGACAAGAAGCCACTGACGCAGTTTATCGACATTGCCGTTCTCTGGCTCAATGTCTGCATATGCCTCAAGAACCTGCGCTGTTGTTATCAGCTTGTTCCATCCTCCGGCAGCTGACGACAGATTGTCAAACCACATACCCTTTTCTTCCGAAAACGATGCGTATTGCCGCAGGGATTCGAGGATGGTTCTTGCCTCCATGGCATAACCTTTGCGAGAAAGGAGTGTTGCCGCTGTGGCTTTTTCATAGACGCCCATTCCCTTCCATTCGGCTCTCACTGCCGCGACACCTTTCTTTTCCATAGACGCGAACGATGCGGACGGCGAGACATCCCTGAAGTTTGACCTTACATAGAGATAATCGAGCATCGAGATATAAGGGAAGTCTTTACCTTTATAATTTTTAAGATCACTGACCCAGGCGGCATCGGCATATCTGACTGCTTTGACAGCCATAGCCTCACCCTCGGCGGGAAGATAACCCATGTCACGGAGCATCGAGAGATGCAGAAGCGCACGCGAGGTGATGAATCTCGAAGATTCCATCCCTGCGCACCAGCTCCATCCTCCGTCCGCATTCTGCAGTTTAGCCATCTCACTGAGCGTAGAGGATATGATTTCGCGGCTTCTTGCAGGATCGGCATATTTCACGAGTCCCTGCATTCTCAGTGTTTCAGAAGCGGCGGAACGAACCCACGGTGTGTTGACAAGGGCGACATTCTTCAGTTGCGGGTTCTTCTCAAGATTCGAGACAAGAGTCGAGTCCTGACTGTTCGAAGGATCCGCGAATATCTTTATAGCTTCGGTTATCTCGGGATAATCCTTGGCAAGTCCGGCTCCTATGGCATTTCCGTAAAGAGAATACACAAGAGAGAGAATATTCGATGATTTGGGCTCGGAAATATCGGGCAATGCAGTGACCACATCCCATATCGGATTGTCGCTATACTGCAACGTTACTTTCGCACCCTTGCCGAACGACGGAACATTCATTGAAAATTCCTCTCTGTCGGGAGATATATAGAAAGGCTTGGATTCAAGCACAGGCGTGCTGCTCGGATAAACAGGAACAACGGTCTGCTCTCCATCGGCGAAATCAGCACCATATGCATATACGCGTATGCCGAGATAATTGATGTCTCCCGGAACATTGAAATCCATGGTGATACGGCTTGAGCCGGCAGGCTCAACATTCTGCGCGGGGGATGAGAAAGTCTTGATTGTCTCACCCGTAGCCGGGTCAAACACTTCGATCTTTCCGTAGAGAGACATATCCTCGGCAGAGTTGTTATATAGCATTGCGGCAACCGACACATTGTCTCCGGTACGCACGAATCGCGGGGCATTCATCTGTGCCATGACAGGTTTCGAAGCAACGGCATTCATCACCGCTACACCACCCTTCATTTCTTCCGTATAACCCATTATCTGGAACTGCCAGGTCCCGTTGAACTGCGGCACAGTAAAATCCACCTCGGCGTTGCCGTTAGCATCAGTCACAAGCTGTGGCATAAAGAATGCCATAGGACAGTCGACCTGCCGCATTTCCGGTTCAGGCTGTCTTTCGAGTGCTCCGGCACCCATTGCCGACTCTTGTGCGACGGCACCTGTGACAAAGGCGGGAGCCTGCTCCACACTGTTGAAGACCTCGCCAGCGGATTCCACGACACCCGATTCCTCAAGTTTCATCTCGTCTGCAACAGAACGGCTTGTCAAGACTACGCTGTTCAACGACTCCTTAGACTTGGTCCCTCTCACACGAAGATTGCGAAGCATACCTTCCGCGCCATAGAGCTGAAGCCCATACATATCCCATCCCGGATATTGATTCTTTGACACACCTCCATATATGGGGTTCGACATTGGCACGCGCCACATTCCATCGCTACTGAGGAATCCCCACTGGAAGTTTCCTCTTATACCATAACCCGAATTTGCGTATGGATTGAAATTCCACCGGAAAGGCATAAGGGCGTTGAGTGCCTTGTTGCTCATGACGGCTGCTACCGGAATGCCGGCAAGAACTCCGTTGTCAAGTGTGAAATTGAACTTCCAGCTTTCACGCGCTCCCGGGGTGACGCGGTCTCGGAATGATACGGTCTTTATCTTTATATTTTCAGTCTGCACATAAGGAATGACTGTGACACAAGCCATCTTCCGGTCGAAATCATGCGTGCCGGCAAATGTCACCTCAATTCTGTTGTTGTCTGCCGGAACCGGCACTTCTATCTCGCTGATACCGCCGTCCACACGCAGCCAGCGGCGTTCAATGACTTTTTCACAATCCGCAATCTGCATGAATATCCAGCTGTCAGAATATGAAGAGCCTACATTTATCTTTATTTTTGAAACACCCTTGTCTGCTACAATCCGCTCTTTGGGAGTCCACAACGGAGTGGCGTAAGGAGGATTTGCATCATTCATCCGATATATTGTCATGATAGAATTTGCAGTCTGCGAATTCTTATCATCCTTGAAATCCTTGTTCAAAGAGAATTTGAAACTGTATCGACCGGATTTCAGAGAATTCACATCAAACCGGAACACCGGTGATTCAAATTCTCCGGAGGCAATAACGGCATTTTCTTTCTCCCTGTCATTTTCATATTCGCTTATTCTGTAATAGACTGTGCGTTTCACCGGATTTCCCGCAATATCCATGACTCTTACCGCGAAATCTTTCACTCCGTCTGATGCGTCTGCCGCTGAAGGCAGCGAAGGAGTGATCGAATAAGCCTGCCCGAGCGAGAACCAGACGGAAGGAGCCTCTTGGGTCTCCCCCGACTGACTTGTCACAGCCACTGCAAGTTCATAGCCTCCTGACGCATATCTGGTTCCGCGGAGTCCTTCTGTGGGCAATTCCACAATAAAGGTTCCGTCGGCATCGGTTGTGGTCTCGCCTCCGTAGTTGGCATTCACACCCGGGTTGAGCCATCTCAGTGCTATGTATCTCACATCATATTTTACGGATGCTCCGCTCACAGGCATCCCCGCATAAGTAGTGGCTTTACCTTTGATTCTGACCACATCACCTATTCTGTAATCATCTTCTGTTCCATCCGTTGTCACAAAGAATGTCGGGGATTTGTAATCGGCGACTTCCACAGATACGGATCCGTATTCCCGCGAATCACCCGATACATTCATCATTTTTACTACATAATTGCCGAGCAGTCCGGATTCCGGAAGGGTGAACTTCCCTGCAACCCTTCCGTATTTATCCGAGACGAGGAGCAACGTGTCTGCATTCTGATAATTCGCATCACAGAGAACCATCTTCACCTCCGTCCCTGGAAGCTGACGCATCTCTCTCTCTTTTACCTCATACACAACTCCCATGAAACCGATCGTGTCTCCGGGACGATAAATGGAAAGGTCGGTCAGTATCTTGCCCTGTATCTGACTGTGGGAAACAGTTTTGTCATAACCCCGGTTCCATGTGTTTCCGGCAAGTCTGTCAGTGCCTTTGCTCACAATAAAATCACAAGAACCGTAAGGAACCGTCACATACCCCTCCTCTCCGGTTGTTTTCTCCGTTCTTTGCTTGCTGCTTCGCGAAATAAAGACAACTTTCGCTCCGGATACGGGTTTCTGATTCCTGCCATCCGACACATACAGTCTGTCGCCATCTTTAGTGGTCTGGTCGGAACTTCGGAAATATGTAAGCCGTGACACTGTGAATGTCGGCACTGTCATTCGCGATGACGTGCCTGTTATCACGTCTCCGAGTTTTGAACTCCGGGAGGGCACAAGCACATAAACCCCGCTCTGCAGTGCGGGCAACTCTATCGTTGTCTGGTTCTTTACCGGCTTTTCGCCGCTGAACCGCACGGGAACCACACCCGCAACAGTCCCGGTTCCGGACACTGAATTCAACCGTATGTCTTTCCCGACATACGAAGCGGGCAACTTGACGACAAGAATATTGAAATCAAAGACATTCGATGCCGACACCGTCACTTTTCCCTTCTCCGACGGATAAATACGACCGGCAAGAGTAACCGCGATATCCTCGGCGCCGAGAACTGTCAACCGGTTTCTCAGAGCCTTGGCATTGTCGCAATCCGGGAATCTATTCAGATATGATTCAATGAGATTATATCTTTTTTTCAGAAAACGATTGCTTCTTGCGAGCTGTTCCGACTCGGATTCCGCAGACACGGTGTTGTCATCATCCTCTTCCATATAATCATTGCCGGCAAGAATGAACAGGGCGCAGTATGGAGTGTCTATATACCGCTTGATGCAGTCTTCGGCAAAACTCTTCCTTTCACTCCACGGCATGTTCTCATATTTATAATAACTCATGACAGCGGCTATCCTGCTTTCGCCGCGCTGCAGGTGCCAGTCTATATCACTGTCCAGGATGCCTGCAAGCAACGCTGAGGCGGAACGCTCGTTCTTCTTATTACCTGCAGCAGATCCGTATCCGAAAGGTATCACCGATGCCCTGTCATTGCCCGAGAATGGCTCAAGAATATCCGCTGATTTCATGCTCATGAAATCATATACAGTCATCCCCATCTTCTCGGCGTCTTCACCGTTTTCTATTATAGCGGATATAGCGGAAAGCGGAAGGGCACGAGCTGCCTCCACATCCGCGAAAGAAGCCGATACGAGCGATGAAACCTTTGTCGCGAAAATATCGCGGCTCCATTCCATCACATTCTCCGGTGCAGGCTCAACAGGAATTGCACGGTTGTTGAAGACCCACGGAGTGGAGTTGTAGATCGAACAATACATCTGCGCCTCAAGCAACACCGCCAGCTGTGAATAAGGCTGCCTCAGTTTTGTCGCAAGCTCTTCAAACAACCTTATTCCTTTACCGTAATTCTCTTTCGAGACGAGATTCCCGGAAATGGCAATCTGCATTGCCGCCCTTAAGGCGCTGACATCATCTCCCGAATCAACTGCCGTTTTCAAAGCAGTCTCGGCATTGGCTCCCACTGTCTCCGGAAACGCGAAATCCGGATTTCCGAATGTGTTCTGCATAACCTTACTGTTTTTACCATATACCTTTGAGACACTGGCACGAGACGCCGAGGCATCAGCCGCCACGACTCCCATAATGATTAAAAACAAAAAAGCCGACATCTGGCCGACTTTTTTAAAAATACAACTATATGTCATATGCACCAATAACTTACTTACTTTCTTCTCCTATGCCTCATCTCGTTCATCTTCTGTCTGAATTTTTCTTCAGCAGCTTTCATCTTGAACAATTGCTTGCTGCTCATGAAAGTCGAGAATTTGGCATCATATTTTTTCTCTATCGCCGCATCCTTCTCCTTGGCCTCTGTGATGGCGCGGCTCACAGCTGCGTAATCCTCATCCGTAGCCTGTGGGTCTTTCTTTACCTTACGCTCAAGCCTGCGAGTTTGTTCAAAAACTTGCATCCTTTCATCGCTCATCTGCTCGTACAGTTCAAAAAACTGCTTCTGCTGATCATCCTGAAGGTCGACCTCCTGAGCGATGAATTTCATTTTGAACTCTTTGAACTCCTTTTTCATCTCCGCCCTGCTCTTCTTCCCGTTGCCCTGCGCACACATACTGCCAAGTCCGAGAATAAGCGTAAACGCAATCAGAAATATTTTTTTCATAATTCTATTCAGTTAGATCCAGATCCTTATACTGCGATTCAAGTGTATAGCCGAAATCGCGTTCAAACTCCTCCATCGAATCATATTCCCTCATCACCTCTCTCTCCACTTCCAGATCCGACAATGATTCCGGAATAAAAAAGGTATCGGCAAAATCCGGTTCGGACATAACCTGAGCTAACTGCTCCGGAGGATTGTCAAGACTCAGCGAAACATTGCCCGATGCATGATAGAACACTTTCATCATCAGCCAGATTCCGGCAAACATAGCCGCAAGATACACATACGGTTTGAGTCGCTGCCAGCGCGTCATCTCCTCATGTCGCCGGAGTTCCGGATATGGAGGAAGCTTTTCTCCGATCTCCTTGTAGACCGATTCGAAATAACCTTCCGGAACTCTCCAGGCTCCTTCGCGGCCATATTTCTCTATTAGTTTATCTTCCTGCTTGTTCATATTTTCCAGTTACTTGTATTTCTATGACAACACTTCCTTTCCAAGGTTTAAACACAAAGTTAAAAATTTTTCATAATTCCTGCAACTCACCCGCCACACCGGGGAAAGACACCGGCGATACCTTCTCCAACTGTTTTTATGATTTTTTACACATACCGTCGAACCTTTTCTCAGCCGCGATGTTTTTAGTAGTAAAGAAAATCGTTTCATGATGTTAGGTTAGTTAGAAAAAGTATTATGGAAAACACGAGAATGCGGCTGGTTGAGAAACCGGCCGCATTCGCATTATTATGATTCGAGAAGAGCTGTGAGTTTCTTGACGGCATGATGATAGGATGCCTTCAACGCTCCGACAGATGTCCCGAGAATCTCTGATATGCGCTCATACTTCATGTCATCGTAATAACGCATGTTGAATACCAGCCGCTGCTTCTCCGGCAATGTCGCTATCGCTTTCTGAAAATCAGCCTGAAGCCGGTCTCCGTCGAAATATTCGTCGCTTTCTATATTCGCCAGAAGGAAAGAATCGTCACCCTCTTCCTTCACACCGTTGCGCTGACGTTCCTTATTGAGAAAATTCAGTGTTTCATTTACCGCTATCTTATAAAGCCATGTCGACAGTTTCGCATCTCCACGGAAGTTCTGAAGATTGCTCCATGCCTTCATGAAACAGTTCTGCAGAAGGTCATTGGCATCTTCGTGGCTTGCGACCATCTTTCTGATCTGCCAGTAAACCGGCTCCCCGTACGCACGCATCATAGTGTCGAAAGCTGTACAGGCGGTTTTCGGATTCTGCAGGTCTTCGACCAGCTGCTTCTCATCTATGGGCGGGGTGTATGCCATCAGACATATGGAGTTAGTTAGTTACTTGTCTGAACAAAATTACTTAAAAAAAAAGAGAGAAACAAAAACTTCTCTCTTTCTTAGCATTTCTTAAGATTTTTATTCCCCTCGGTTCTCTTTGTTGAAAATATGTCTCAGACGGGAGAAAATCCTCTGTGAGGTAGACTGCGTCGGGACAACGTTGGGTGCGTCTTTCAGACTTTCTATAGCGGCTTTTTCAGCATCGCTGAGCTGTTCGGGAACGTATACCATCACATTCACAAGCAGGTCTCCTTTGGCATTGCTGTTCATCTTGGGCAAACCCTTGCCGCGCAGACGGAGAACTTTTCCGGGCTGTGTGCCGGCAGCTATCTTCAGTCTGGCTTTTCCCTCAATTGTTGGCACTTCGGCATTGCCGCCGAGAGCGGCTGTCGGGAAATCAAGCATAAGGTTATAGATCAGGTCATTCCCCTCACGGATGAGATCGGCGTCTTTCTCTTCCTGAATAACTATCAGCAGATCGCCGTTGACACCGCCGTGACGCGGAGCGTTGCCCTGCCCGCGAATTGTAAGAACCATATCGTTCTCAACTCCTGCAGGAATATGGAAGCTTACAATCTCTTCTTTCTTCTCGACTCCTTCTCCGTGGCAATGAGGACACTGTTCTGTAATGATCTTGCCTTCACCGTTGCATTCCGGACATACGGAATGGCTCTCCATCGGACCCATTATTGTCTGCTGTACCGTAGATATATAACCAGAACCGTGGCAACGCGGACATGTGCCGAACGCCGTGCCGTCTTTGGCACCGGTGCCCTTGCACGCCGGGTCTGCTACAAGTTTCGGAATCTTAAGCTTTTTGTCGACTCCGTTCATTATATCCTTGAGCGTGACCTTTACGGTGATTCTAAGGTCTGTACCTTTGTTGACATGCTGACGAGGACGTCCGCCGGTCGCACCGCTGAAACCGCCGCCACCGAAACGTCCGCCGAAAATGTCTCCGAACTGCGCGAAGATATCCTCCATGCTGAAGCCACCCGCTCCGAAACCGCCAAAACCACCATAGCTGCCGCCTCCGCCGAAACCCTGCGGACCCATCGAATGACCGAACTGATCATAACGGGCTCGCTTGTCGGCATCGCTCAGAACATCATAAGCCTCCGCAGCCTCCTTGAATTTCTCTTCGGCATCCTTGTCTCCGGGATTACGGTCCGGATGATACTGGATCGCTTTCTTGCGGTAGGCTTTCTTTATTTCATCGGCGGTAGCGTTTTTTGCAACGCCAAGCACTTCATAATAATCTCTCTTATCAGCCATAATGCTTCAGTTTATTGTCCTACCACCACTTTTGCATGGCGAAGCACCTTGTCGTTTATTGTATACCCTTTTTCCACAGTGTCCAGAATCTTCCCCTTAAGAGACTCGTCGGGAACAGGTACTGCGGATATAGCCTCATGCTTGTCCGCATCAAACTCACGGTCCTCGGGATCCATCTCCTTCACGCCGTTCTGTTCCATATATTTTTTAAGTTTCTTGTAGATAAGTTCCATCCCTTCCCTTACCGATGATGCGTCATCGCTGTTTTCTGTAGCCTTGAGAGCACGCTCGAAATCATCTACTATCGGCAACAGACCCTTGAATGCGGATTCGCCCGCATTCTTGATCAGCTCCGACTTCTCTTTGAGGGTACGCTTGCGGAAATTATCAAATTCAGCCATAAGAAAAAGATACTCTTTCTTCTCTTTATCTAAATCCGCCTTCAGTTTCTCATTCTCTTCGGCAAGAGAAACAGCTTCTTCTGCAACGGTTTCCCCAGCCTCTTCATTCTCAGAAACCGTAGGATTGACATCTTCCGTTATAACAGCATCCTCAGGCAACTCTTCGGGATTCTTGTTCTTATCTTCCATATCGATATCCTTTCTGTAGGGTTTTCTATATTTGTTTCTTATATTTGGTCTTCCCATAATGCATCAAATTACAAGCCAATTTTTGTTAAAAGCTAATCTGCTTTCACTATAGCTTTAACAAATATACCCCCTCTATGGTTGCTTCACCCTCAAACTCGCTCCGGGAGGTCTCCGCATCCCGGAGGTTTGCGAAAATGCCATATAGCGAACTTCCGCTTCCGCTCATAGAGGCATAAAGCGCTCCGGAGCCGATGAGTCGCTCCTTGATTTCCCGCAGTTCCGGATAACGGGGAAAAATTGAATCCTCAAAATCGTTTTTCACAAGTCCCTGCCATTCTGTAATCGGAATACCCGGCAGACACCGCAGGTCAATGTTTCCCGGACGCGGAACAACACCGGCAAAAGCATCGCGCGTCGACACATAGACATCCGGTTTGACTACAAGCAGCCAATAACCGGAAAGATCAAGGGGAATGTCAGAGAGTTTCTCCCCTACCCCGACTCCATACATAGGGCGGTTATAGATAAAGAAGGGGCAGTCTGCGCCAAGTCTCAGCGCAAGTGAGGCAAGGAGTTCATCGTTAAGTCGTTCGTCTTCGGCAAGCATGGAATTGAGAGCGCGGAGAACAAACGACGCGTCAGCACTGCCGCCACCCATACCCGCGCCATCGGGGATATGCTTGTCAAGATGCACCTCAATCCCTTTGCCGCTCCCTTTGCGAAAGAGTATTTCTCCGGTATGCTCCATAAATAGCCGGGCAGCTCTGCATACGAGATTGTCTTTCTCCTCGCACTTCATCCGGTTTCCGGTAAACACGAATACCATGCCTTCCTCTGCCGACGGCGTTATTTCGAGCATGTCGCAGAATGACTCGGGATTCGAAGGCGTTCCTGCGTAATTCCCTACAGGGTAAAACACAGTCTGCAGATCGTGATAACCGTCTTCGCGGCGCCTCACGATCTGCAAACCTATGTTGATCTTGGCATTGACAAACGTCATCATAATATTCTGATCCATCTCCAGCCATACACCTCCTTGGCATGGCGCTTGATATACCTTCCGAGAACCTCCGGCTCCTCCACCACCTTGCCGTCTCGTTCGGAAGCGTGGATAAAATGCAGTCCGTCATCACGCCTGACCACATAACCCATCTCCCAGACATCCCTGTCGGGTTCGGGAGTGAGAAGCATGATAAGGTCTCCGTCTTGGATTTCCGGACCAACCTGTTTCCATTCGGAACTTTCCCTTTTCATATGCGGAATCTTGAACGTACGGTAACCGAACTCCACCATCCGCTGACGCTCATATGTTGCGGAGTCTTTCAACGCGACGTATTCATCGCGGTGTCTTCCTACATAGTCAAGCGATTTCGTCTTGAAATTATTTGAAAAATCCTCTGTCAGTTCTTTCACATTTCCACGTGCGCGGTTGTCGACAATCCAGTCTCCACCGTAAACCATGCGTGACGGAAAACCATCGGCTTCCCCTCTGCGGAATGTAAGTTTCTCCAACGCCATTTCAAGATCTTTTGCCCTGGCATGTCCGGGAGATGTGGCGGTCTTGGCGAGAGCGGCGACCATGTTGACAAACGAGAAATTATCAAATCCGTCAAGACGGATCTCCGCCACACCCAAAGAATCCTCTTTTGTTACCTGCACATAGGGAACTCCTACAAGCCGGGTGGCTACAGGACCGCATATTTTAGCCGGATCTCCTCCGGGATTATGAAACTCGCGTATGATCTCCATCGCTTTCGCGGTGTCCGCCTCGCAATGGAACTTCTGCGCCATGCCGGGGAGTGTTGACAATCCCAGACATAACGCCGCCAACATACCTCCGAATATATTTCTTGCTGTGTCGATTTTCACTTACCTGTATTTTTGAATACCTTTATTTCCAAAACAATTTTTCAATATCCCAGTTCCTGACCTTTCCTTACGGCTGGAATACCCTCTTTCATCCATTTCGGCATCGGATCGCCTTTAAGATAATGGTCGAAGAACTGCTGAAGCCGTACTGTTATATCCTTCCTGTTCTTGCGGGCGCGGATATTGTGGGCTTCTCCGTTATACTGAAGCATCCACACCGGTTTCTGAAGCCTGCGCAATGCCATGAACATCTCTATGCCCTGATACCATGGGACAGCACCGTCCTGATCATTATGCATAATCAGCAGCGGAGTCGTGACACGGTCGGCATGAAACAGAGGTGAGTTCTGAATATACAGTTCTGGAGCTTCCCAGAGATTGCGACCGATACGGCTTTGTCCCTGCTCATACTGCGCCTGACGAGAGTCTCCGGATTCCCAGCGGATTCCGCCGAATGCCGAAGTCATGTTTGCAACCGGAGCACCCGACCCTGCACATGCGAACATGTCGGTACGCGTCACAAGATAAGCCGTCTGGTATCCGCCCCAGCTCTGACCGTCGATACCTATGCGCTCCTTGTCTATCCACGGATAACGGCGACACATCTCTTCGGCTCCGGAGCATACATAGTTATAGCAGCTTTCGCCCGGAAGACCCGGTGCATAATGGATGTCGGGAACAAATATCACATAGCCACGGCTAACATAGAAGGGATAATTCACCCAGCTCCATGAGGGTTCCATGGTGTAATGACGGTAGAGGTCTTCGCTGCCGGTCTCGTAAAACACGCACAGCATCGGGTATTTTTTGCTTGGATCGAGATTCTCCGGCACATACAGGACTCCTTCCGATTCCTTGCCGTCGTATGCACGCCATTTTACCAGCTGCGCCGTTCCCCAGTTATAGTCTTTCATCTGTGGGTTCGCATCTGTAAGCTGCAATGCCTTGCCAAAATCGTTGCCGCGGCAAAGCCATATATCGGGAGACTCGGAGAAATTCGCGCGCTGCCAGGTGTAGACATTACGGTCAAGCGCTTTACGCACCTGCGTGTAGGCATGCCCGTCAAGCACTGTCAGCGCAGGCTTCACATTTTTTCCAAATACAGCAGTCGCGAGACCGTTGTATTTGTCGGTATAGTCAAACACTTCAAGGAGCATCTCTCCGCCGCGTTTTACAAATCTCTCTTCAGGGTCTGTCTTCAGATAGCGGAAACGAAGGTTGCGTTTGCGTCCTTCGCCGCCGGTCACGCATTCCGGTTTCCTCTTTCCCTGCGGGTCTACAGCCCAGATATCGAACTTGTCGTATATAAGCATTGCCTCGTCGTCTGCGCTCCAGCAGGCTTCACCCCATGGTTCCGCAGGCATCGGATGGTCATCCTCGTCATTCCATACAAGCACCGGCATCGATGCTGTCATGTTCACAGTGTCTCCGGTAGAGATATTATATGAATAATAGTTTCTGTCGTCAAACCATGTCACATATTTGCCGCCCGGTGAGAGCGAGGCAATGCCTGCAGGCACTTTACCAAGCACCCTCTTACGTCCGTCATTGACGTTGACAAGAGAAATCTCCACAGGGGAAAAATAATTCCACTGCCCTTCCACAGCATCTGCGGTGGGGTCCTTGACCAATGCCCAGTCTCCGTCCCAGCGGTCTGCGCCTTCGGCTGTCGCCAGCGGTGCGGAATATACCAGTGTCTGGTGCATTGTGCCCAGATCTATTACAACCGGATAGTTCTTTTCGCGGACCTTGCCAACATTCTTAAGCTCCTGCGGCGGTGTCATCGGCGCGTCCCACCTCCATATGTCAAGAGCCGGATTCTCGAAATCCACGATAGTCGTGTCATCGGGAGCTATAATCGGCGCGACTCCGGAAATAAGTCTTTGTCCGTTGCGCGAGAATACAGGCTTGGTGTACTGGTTTGGAACCAATGTGTCTCCCGCCGCGCTCATAAACATACTCTTTATTTCCCGCGGACTTTTCATCGGGTTTTCAAGACGGGCATGATAGATAGAGGCATGTACTGTGCCGCTCTTCGCGCTGTCGTCTGACGCGACATATGCCAACTGACTCCCATCATGGTCAAACACGGGAGAGCCGTAAAACTTCTTGTCCCTGTCAAGAATCACATAAGATGTGTCTGGAAGAAGAATAACTCCGACACCGCTTGAGGAAAGCGAATCTTTATCACATTTCTTGGTGCTGACAGCGATTTTAGAACCACTACGGTCGAAACCATAATTCTCAACCCATTTCGTAACCTTTGTAACACCGGAGGGAAGATGTCTTAGCACCAATGGCTTGGCGACCTCCTTCTCTTTCAGTATCTTTGCGGGAAGATACGTTGTGTCACAACTCGAAAATGCAATCCAGTCGCCCCCCTTCATACCGATCTTATACGACAGCACATACGCTATTTTCTCCACTCCGCCTTTGGAAAGATTCACTATGGCGAGTGAGTCCTGAGGGAGATCAAGGTCTTTCTTCTTGTCGATCTTCGCCTTCCGTGTTTTGGCATATTCCGCCTTTACCAGCGATATGCCCCATTTGCCATCGGCAGTGAACGATGCCTGATAACCGCGCGGTATCGCTATCTGCTTCTTTGTGCGGGTATTGTAGAAATAGAGGCATCCGTCGCCCTCCTGCGGGTCTACGGAATAAGCCGCCCATTCTCCGCTGTCGCTGAGTCCGGTGTTACGCACGCTCTTCCAGTTGTCAAACGATGTGTGGTCAAGAGCTTTCTTGGTTCCCGTCGCGACTCCTGCGACGGCAAAGCCTGCTATTATTAGCGCGATATTCCTTGTCTTCATGTCAGTCCGAATCTTTGTGGCTGTTTGGGAAACTTTGTGTTTTAGAGTGCTGTCTGAATCCGCTCACTCTGCTTCTATAGCTTGCTGAGCACATGCCCCATTCTCTCTTTCTTGGTGTGCATGTATCTCGAATTATATTTGTTCGGAGCAACCTCGATAGGCACGTTCTCCGTAATCTCAAGTCCGTAACCTTCAAGCCCGATGCGTTTCATCGGATTATTGGTCATCAGACGCATCTTCCGTATGCCGAGCGCATGGAGGATGTTGGCGCCTACTCCGTAATCCCGTTCGTCTGCCTTGTGTCCGAGATGCAGGTTGGCGTCAACAGTATCAAGTCCGTTTTCCTGAAGCTTGTATGCACGGATCTTGTCCATAAGTCCGATTCCGCGACCCTCCTGATTGAGATAGATTACAGCCCCTCTTCCCTCTTTCTCGATCATCTGCATCGCGAGATGCAGCTGCTCACCGCATTCACACCGCTTCGATGCGAATATATCGCCGGTAACACACGATGAATGCACCCTTACAAGCACCGGACTTCCATCGCTTACATCACCCTTGATCAGAGCCACATGCTCCAGACCGTTGTCTTTCTGGCGGAACGGAATGAGGCGGAAATCTCCGTAAAAAGTGGGCATGCTCACTTCCTCACCCTGCTCGACAAGCGAATCGTTCTGAAGCCTGTACGCAACAAGATCTCGGATGCTTATCAGTTTTATTCCCCATTCGTCGGCACGTCGGCGCAATTCCGGAAGACGCGCCATAGAGCCGTCATCACTCATGATCTCCATCAGAGCCGCCACCGGCTGCAATCCGGCAAGACGGGCGAGATCGACTCCGGCTTCGGTGTGTCCGGTTCGCTGCAGAACGCCCCTGTCCTGAGCGTAAAGGGGGTTGATATGACCCGGACGACCGAATGTCTCGGGCTTCGATGCCGGATCGGAAAGAGCGCGGATTGTCGCGCAACGGTCTTCGATGGAGACTCCGGTGCTGCATCCTTCGAGTTTGTCGACAGTAACTGTAAACGGAGTGCCGAGCACCGAGGTGTTGTCGGAAACCTGTGGCTCAAGTTCAAGTTCCCTGCAACGTGCAAGCGTCATGGGCACGCACAATACGCCTCGCGCATTCTTGAGCATGAAATTCACATCATCGGGCGTTATCTTTTCTGCAGCGATTATGAGGTCACCCTCGTTCTCGCGGTCCTCGTCATCGACAACCATCACAAACTTCCCCTGCCTGAAATCTTCAAGCGCGTCTTCTATCCTGTCTAACTTTATATTTTCCATATTGATTCCTATTCGTTTTCGAATATCGAGAAATTCACGCTCCCGTATACCAGATGCCGCCTAAAGCCGGGAAGATGCGAGAAATCATGGTTCCTGTTGTGCTCCACAATCACTGTCGTCCCCTCCTTGAGCATGGCGGAATTTAGTATAAGTTCGGGAATTTCCGCAAACCGCGGATGGTCATAAGGCGGATCCGCAAAAATTATATCGTATTTCTCTTTTCCTCTTTCTATAAAACGGAACACATCCCCTTTTATGAGTTTCAGCGATGTGTCGCCGAGTTTCTCTTTCACAGACCTGATGAATCCTGCCTGCACTGCCGCCTGCTCCACGGCTGTCACGGGTGCGCATCCACGTGACGCGAACTCCCAGCTTATCGCTCCTGTGCCGGCAAAAAGGTCAAGCACGCTTTTCCCTTCCAGTTCCATCATATTGTCAAGAACATTGAAAAGATTCTCTCGCGCGAAGTCTGTGGTCGGACGTGCCGTTATATTCTTCGGCACATCAAACCTGCGTCTTCCATATTTCCCTCTTATTATCCTCATAGCATGTTTATATCCTGAATGCCGCTGTCTATGTGTTTTTCACGAGCGCGACGGCGGCGGCAAGCGGCATGTCGGTCTTCGACACCGCCGACGGCATCATGGTCAGCATCACATATGAGATCTGCTCCCGCAGCGTCTTGACAAGAGACTGTTTTATTTCGCGCTCTCCCGACAGCGACACCTGCGTGTTTGCAGGATTCAGACCGTATACATCCATCATATTGAAAACATGATAGGCGATGTCCATCCTGTCGTGCCAGCGCTGGGTCGAGGCAAGCAGCATCCGCCTGTCGTCAAGCACCACAAAATCCACCTCTCCCTGCCGTATGTCGGCATATACGCGTGGCATCTCGCTGCCCCTGCTCATGAACCTTCTTGCAAGAACCGACAGATGACACGATACCCTCGCGCCCGACAGCGTCCTGCGAAGAAACGCCGGAAGTCCCGGACATAACGTATAGAGGCAACACATGCCGTTGACCGTGTCGCACAATACATCCGTCTCTTCAGCCTTATAGACCTTGTTATACAGATTTGTCTGCTCCTCATAGTCTCCCGCAAGCGCCTCGGGCACCCACATGGCACGCGGCGAGCAGATCACGATCTCCGTAGAAAAATCATCAAGCAGCTGCGGGTGGTCATACACAGCTGTCTCTATATTACGCAGGAGAGCCGTCTCGTCCTGCTGCCATTGCTCCTCGAAAAGCGTTGCGACAGGCTCAAGCGGGTTCTCTGTGTTTTTCAGATATGCGGACATACCTGTTTCAGTGATATAGACGGCAAGCCTCCATTCGGCTGTGTCGTCTATTCTCACCCCTTTGTATGTCGTCAGATTATCTTCCATAAATACTCTACTCACTTTTTTGCTTCACTCCCCGCCGTCTCTAATCCATCTCACCGGCAATCGGACGCTCCATCTCGGTCTTGACTTCCTCAGGGGTCAGCCCTTGTCCGAACAGGAACATAAGTTTAGTGATCGCCGCCTCCGATGTCAGGTCATGACCGGAAATCACTCCCGCACGGTTCAACGCCGTGCCGGTCTGATAACGGGTGGGATTGACCATGCCGTTGTCGCACTGCGACACATTGACAATAACAATTCCTCTTTCCACTGCCTCCCGGATTGCCTCTATAAACCATCCGGCGGTAGGACCGTTGCCCGCGCCGAAAGTTTTCATCACAATACCCTTCAGACCCGGAGTCGAAAGCTGATGACGTATTGCCGCCTCCGTGATGCCGGGAAAAAGATCCATGTACATCACATTGCGGTCAAGTCCGTAACGGATATTCAGCGGTGCTTCGCCACGCGTGCGCCAGAGCACCTCCTTGCGGTAACTGATGCCCAGCCCTATCTTGGCAAGACGCGGATAATTGGAACTCTTGAACGCGTTGAAGTTGTCGGAACTGTGCTTTGTGGAGCGGTTGCCGCGCCACAGATAGTTCTCGAACAGAATCGCGACCTCCTGCACCATCGGACTCCCGTCGGCATCTCTGGCGGCTGCCACCTGCAAAGCGGTTATCAGATTCTCCTCGCCGTCTGTACGCACCTCGCCTATCGGCAGCTGGCTGCCGGTGATCACCACCGGTTTGCGGAGATTCTCCATCATGAAACTCAAGGCGGAAGCGGTATAAGCCATGGTATCGGTACCGTGAAGCACCACGAAGCCATCGTAATTGTCGTAATTTTCTGCGATAACCTTCACGATTTCCACCCAATGGTCCGGAGTCATTGCCGACGAATCCAGTGGGACTTCAAACTGAACATTATCGATATCATAATCCAGACGCTTGATTTTCGGCACATTGTCTATCAGATGATCAAAATCAAAAGGTTCGAGCGCACCGCTCTCATCGTTCTCAATCATTCCGATTGTACCCCCCGTATACACTATGAGTATATGGGGACGTCTGTTCTCCGCATTAGATAAGGCTCCGTCCATAGGCTATAAATGATTCTTAACAACCTTTGGAGAGTGTTTGAATTTAATATGAATCATACGTAGGATTTTCCGAAATTAATTCTTTTCATCCACATGAAAGTCAAATCCAGACACTCTCTTAAAAACTGTTTAAACTTAAATCGAAACCGTTTAACAATATTTAAACAGTTTCTTAATTTGCAAATATAACAATTCCCGACAACTCTCGCAAGTAAAAAACAATCCAACGCCATAAATTCCCTCGACATTACCGCACATACTTTTGATTGCGCATCCCATAAAACGAAAATCACACGCACAAACCGTGCGTGTGATCCTCGTCAAATGTATATGATCAGGCAATGATTATTTGCGGATAAGCACTTTCGTCGCCTTATTGCCCTGAACCTTGATGTAAAGTCCGTTCTCAGGCTCGGCAACCTTTACACCCTGAAGGTTGTAGTAAACCGCCTCGCCATCGCCTACAGCCTCAATCTCTGAAACCGATGAACCTCCTTCAAGCTTGAAAAGTTCGGGAAGAACGTATGTGTCCTTAATCTCAGCGTCCTTATACATGCCGAAGCTACCATACTGAGGATCCTGCATCACCTGACGACCTGTAAGAGTATTGGTGACGATGACTTTCTTGTCAGAATTGAAAGTAACGGTCCATTCGAAACATACAGCGGTGTTCGACATGTCGGCTTCAAGCTGGAAGGTGTTTTTGTGCTCGGTGTCCTGCCCCAGATACATTCCTTTTGAATCTTTCATCGTAAACGTGTTCTCTTTTCCATCGACAGCGGTGAAAGTGATTGCGTTGACAGCGTCACCTTTAAAAGAGCCGTCAGCAATAGTCACATCTTCAGTAGACATAAAACCGTAAGCTTTGGTAAAGAGCTTTCCGGCTTTATTTGATGCCACAAAGTTATACTGACCGCCACTCACAACAGTCTCGACCAGAGAGAAAGTGTCTCCTTCGGGAGTAGGTGTCGGATCAGTACCGGGGCCTTCGGGCACATCGCCGGTTTCTGCTGTGATGTCAAGACTGATGATACGTGCCTGCGGATTATCCTTGCCAACCTTTTCTGAGGGCATGGTGAATTTAACAGATTTCACGGCCTCGGAATTAGTCCACGTCAAAGTCATCGCACTGGCATCAACAGTAAGACCACCAACAGTCGCAGTCACCATATTAGTCTCTGTGATTGCCTTTACAGAATTGAGCTTAAACACTATGGTACCGAAAGCCTCTTCAGATGAGATCTCAAGAGTGTTCAGCTTGTAAAGACGGATTGTGTTCTGGGTGTTCTGCGAAGTTGACATGTTCCAGTAATAAGCGGGATTTGAAGATCCTCCGTTTTTAGTAAACGTAAGAGTATACCCTCCAAGCTTAAGAGAATTAAGAGGATCGTAATGTTTCGCCGCTTTCTTGTCGGTGTTAACCTCTTCAATAAGGGTTCCGTCAAAATCCGTAGCGTCATTGACGTTGAAAACTTCGGCGTTCATGACATTTGCACCGAAAGCCAAAACGGCTAAAGAGAGTAAAAATTTCTTCATAAATTTAAATTTTAATTGATAGAAAAATATATAAATCAGATTATAATCATTAAAACCGTTAGAGTATAAATATTTTTGTATTGCCGTGGTTACGGCAATACAAAAAAGGAGTACTCCTTTTTTGTATTGATTCACAAAGGTAATATAAATTTATCAAAAAGGCGAAGAAATACTTAGAAACTGTTTAAATTTAATTCGAAAATATTTATATGATGAAGCCAACAATCAGAATTAAACAGCTTCCAAAAAATATGCTCACAGTCGGGAGAATTCCAAATATAATTCAGATTATATCAATAAGTATATACAGAAATTGGTATATATTAAATTCCAGGGGCCTTTTAGAGCTTGTCTAAATTTTATTGATTAAAAATTTTATGGCAGCGAAATCAA